>R23__coassemble_60_pt1 | contig 76097 bp, 73 predicted proteins | sample R23__metabat2_high_PE_022 | metagenome-assembled genome bin R23
CGGCATCGCCGAGCATGTGGATGTCGCCGTTGTTGAGGCGGGCGAGGATGATGACTTCGGAGTTCATCACGGAGGCGATGAAGCCGAGAAGTCGGGCCTTGAATCCGGGGTGGTAGATTTCGAGGTTGGCCTTCATGGACTTGCCGCCGAAGGTGCCCTGGGTGGTGTACTTGAGCTCACCCATATCGCGGGAGCAGTAGATGTGGTAGAATCGTTTGCCGTTCACCATGGCGATGTTGCCTTCGAGTTCGGCGAAGTCCTCGTAGGAGGTCCGGTTGGAAGGCAGTGTCGGGAATGATGCGACATTGTCCTTGAGGGAGATATACACGTTTTTGACGCCGGACATGTTGTTGCCGCAGTTGGCGCCTTTATTGAGGTCCTCTAATTCGAGGGCGCATATTACTTCATCTGGCATAGCGTTGGTTTTATGTGGTTAGGAAAAAATGCGCGTTGTGGAGGCGCGCCCCTCCTTCTAAAAATGTATGAAAAAACTGCCGTCTGAATCTACTGGCCGCTGTTTTCGTTGTTGCCGTCTTCGCCGCCGTCTTCTTCGTCATCGTCCTGCGGCGGTGTGCCCGGGATGGTGGTTCTCTCGATGTCGCCGACATATTCGGCAATGCCGTTGTGGACTACGCAGCGGTAGAAGATTTCGGTGTCTTCTTCGGGAAGGCTGTCGAACTCGAATATTCCCGTGATTCTGTTGTTAGAGACTTCCGCCTCAACATATTGGACCGGGGAGTCGCCGTCTTCGTCAATGTGTCTTCCGTGGACGGGGATGAGCAGTGAGGGGTCTGGTGAGACGTAGAAGTTGAAGTCCGCGTCTGCGAGTTGGGGTACGTCATCGCCGGAGATTGCGCCGTGCATAGTAAGCGTGCCGTCTTCAAATTCAGCGCCGTTGGTCTGGACGTTTATCGCCAGTTCGGGGGTGTTCTGCACCCATTTGATGCGGTATTTGCTGCCCTCCTTGGTGATGGTCGCGCCCTGGCCGATTGCGTTGATAATCATTTCCATGTCGTCTGTGAGCGTTTCCGCCTCTCCGTTGAGGCCGCAGGAACAGCAGGCGTCTTCCTGTCCCACCGTGCGGGCGGATGTCCAGACCATTGCGTTGCAGCCGAAGCCCACGCCCTCCATCCAGTCGGCGAGGACTTTGACCATTCGGTTCTCCTTCTGGAGGTCGAAGTCAAACTTGTTGCGGTTGGTGAGCCACAGCAGGTTCTCCTTCATCGTGGAGAAGATGTCGTCCGTGCCCTTCATTGAGGGAACGCCGCAGACAACGTGCTTGGTGAAGTCGATGTCGGCGTTGATTTGGTCCGGGGAGTTGATGAAGTAGTAGCCGGCGGCGCGTTTGGCGGTCTTCATCGCGCGTACCCATTTCGGGGCTACGAAGTGGATGATGTTTTCGCCGTCATAGAGTTCGTCTATCTTGCGGTCGTAGGCCTCGATTTCATCGAAGATGTTCTCTTCGGTGAAGCGGTCAACGCCGTGGATGACGTTTATGGGGCAGTTGGGGTCGTTTGCGCCGTCAATGAGTTTCTTGCGGATGCCGTTCATACAGCTTTCCGGCGTGGTTCCGTTGTCGTCTCGCACGCCCTTGTAAACGGCCTTGAGTTCGCGGTTGTTGTCAATTTTTTTCTTGAGATAGACTTCGATGAAGTAGCGGGTGATTGGCCAGTCCTCAATCTTGTTCTGGTCTCCTGCGAGGAAGCCCATCCAGGAGTGGTAGATTCCCATAGGCGAGAACTCCGCATCGACCTTGATGTGGTCGAGTTCGATTTTGTTCGGGATGAACTTGATGCCCGCCTTGGGCTCGAATTGGATGCGGAACGGTTGGAGCACGTCCTCCCATTCCTCGGTTGTGAGTTTGAAGATGTCGTCCTTGGTGTTGATTCTTGTGGCGTAGTTTTCGAGCGTGGTCGCCGGAACGGTGAGGGCTCTCTTGAGTCTGTCCATTCCCTGGCCGGAGTTCTCGTAGAAGCGGCCGTATTCCTCAAGTATGAGGTTGACATCGATTTTGGTTTCTACTTGTGGCATTGTTCTGGTTGTTGTGGGTTAGAGTTCTTGTTTGATTGACTGGTAGAGCGGCGACTGGCTGACGTATGTTTTGATGTCGTCCTTCGGGGCTTTGTCTGGGTCTTTGCCGTTCACGGCGGGAGTTTGTGACGGGATAGCGTCCACGAGGGCCTTGAGGCGGTCTCGGTCTGCCGTCACGCTGGTGAGGGATGCTTCTGCCAGCGACTTGGCGTTCATTGCCTGCTGGTGTTCCGTCTTGAGTTTCTCGTATGCGGAGAGGGCGTTCTCAATCTTCTGGAGTTGGGAATCGTCAAGCTGCATTCCCTTGTCCTTGTCGTAGGATGCCTCGTCCGCGAAGGCGAGCAGGGCGGCGATAAGCGGTAGTGTCTTTTTCATTGGGGATTGGTTTATTGGTTTTTGATTGCGTGAGATGTAGCGGCTGATGGTGTTGAGGAACGACTGCATTGGTCCGTCGTAGTCTTCGTCCGTCAGCAGGTCGGTATAGGCGGAAGGCAGTTCCGGAAGTCCGCTTTCGGAAATGGCGTTGGCGGACACGCAGGCGGTCTTCCTGGTTTCGTTGTAAACGTCCGTGACAAAGCCGAGTTCCTGCGCTTCTGCGGCGGTGAGCCATTTGCCGCGTCCGTTGTTGGCCTTGAGCAGCTCTTCGATTTCGCGTTCCCTGTCCGGGCATTTCTCGTTGTAGATGGAGAGCAGCCGGTGATTGACGGTCTTCTGCGTTTCGAGTTCCTGCGAGAGGGTCTCCTGGTTGGCACGGCCTATCCAGGCGGAGCATTGGTGAATGAGGAAAAGGGCGTTTTTGCTCATCTTGCGTTCCGACCCTGCCATTGCCACTATGGTGGCGGCTGATGCGCAGAGTCCGTTGATTTGTGTGGTTATGGATGCGGGATGCTCCGCCAGAAGGTCGTGTATGGCGAGTGCGTGGTTCACGTCTCCGCCCAGCGAGTTGATGCGGACGGTGATTCTCTTGGCCTTGATTGCCTTGATGCGGTCGAGTTCCTCGCTGAGCTGGCGGGCGGTGTTCTCGTCCTCGCTTCTGTCCCAGCCCTCGTAGCCGATTTCGCCGTAGATGTCGATGGTGGCTTCTTCGGCGCTTTCGTTGAGGAACCGTATGTTGGATTGTCTTTTCATCTCTTTGGTTTTGAGGCAAAAATAGTCCACGCGCACGAAAGGAGGATGGACAGCGTCCTATTCTGCCGCGCCGCACTGCGGTTCGGTCATCAGTCTCGAAAAGCTCAGTTCGTAGTGGTGCGTGCCGTCCGGCTTGGGCTGGCTGACGTGTCTGAACGAGAAGCGGAGGGGCTCTTCCTTCGTGCCGGAAAGCCAGATGTCGTTTGAGTTGTCCACAATCTTGACAATCCACCTGCGGCGCGCCATGTCGGAAAAGAGGCGGTCGTACTTGTTTTTCACGCCGAAGAAGACGCAGTCTATCTGGTGGCTGAAGCAGCCGTCCGATATTTCCACATCGCTTTCGATGGAATCGGCCTGGATTTGCGCAAAGCGGAATCCGGGCTTGAGAACTACGCGCTTGGTTGTAAGGTTTACAAAGTCAATGCTTTGCACTTCCTCAACGTCCACGATGAAGATTTTCTTGTTGCCTGCCATCAGCTGGCAGCTGCCGTTTTTGGTCAAATCGTCCATGGTTTTCTGGTGTTACGTTAAAATGGGGACATCTCTAACAATTTTATTTGTGCCGCTGTCGTGCGGTCTGCGTGACGTTGCGGTGATGGCCTCGAAATCGGAGGCGAATTTCCGTTCCTGCTCTATCCAGTGCCTCTGGTAGTGCTTCCGCAGGGCGGGGTACGCGAGTTCGTCTTCCTCGTAGAGGTTCCCGAAGAGGAACTCCTTGATGGCCGTGTCCCTCGGAATGCCTCCGACAAGGTGGGCGACCATTACGGCGTAGCACGCCTCGTGCAGCAGTTTGCGATAGACGAGCTGCGAGAAGGCGAGTTGGAACTTCTCCGGTATCTCGCCGCCGTAGTGGGCGTAGTCCCAGCCCGTCACCACGAGGGAGACTTCCCGCATGAGGTGCCGGTTTCGACTGCCGTGGCTCGGAACTTTGATGTTCGTGCGCTGGAGGCACGCCGATAGGAACGTGTAAAGGTAGTGGTTTCGTAGATCGAAGGCGTGACCGGATTTGGGAAAGTTGTTTTCGAGATGTCTGGCCACTGCCGGATGCACGCGGAGCGTGACGGTCTGGATGCTGCTGTTTCTGCTCATAAAAAAATGTTTTTTTCTCACTATGGGCACATTCCCCCGTAAGACAAGCAAGACAAAGGCCGAATTTTTGTATATTGCTGTTTTTCAATATTTTGACAATAAGACAAAACAAAAATTATGTCTTATAATAGGTTTTTCGTCTTAAAAATGTACTCTTGTCGCATTTTCCTGTCTTGTTTTGTCTTGTTCTGTCTTATTGCCTTTTGGCTTGCAACCCGTTGTGTTTCAGCGTTGTCTTGTTTGTCTTGTTTGTCTTTTTGAAAATATGTGGTGTCCCGTTCCTTTTCGTTTTTTTCAAAAGAAAACGGGCGGTCCATTCCGGGGCCGTCCGTCACCCGTTTAGTACGGAAATAGGGAGCGCTGCGCGTCCTCTTCGGGAAAGTCCGGTTTCGGCGGCGGTTCGATATGCTGCTCGGCTTCTTCCTTCATCGGCTTGACATCCTCCTTCTTCTCGTAGTAGAAGACGGTTTCGAGGTTGAGCCCCATCGTATCGACCAGCATATCGTAGTTGAAGCACCAGGCGTATGGGCGCTCGTATTCGAGTGCCGCGTCCGTACCGTCTCCCGCAAAGTATTTGGCGGATTCCTTTTCCTGGAGGTTCTTGATATTTCGGCGGAACCGCTTCTGCTGCAAACCGATGAACTCGTTGGAGTTCTTGAGGTAGAACTGGAGCGTGTCCTTGGGCAGTTTCTTCTCGTTGGCGTTGCGCTTGGTCTGGGCGTATAGTCCGAAGATTCGGTTGGGGTTCATATAGAGGACTTTCAAGCTGCGGTCTATGGTGGCCGTGGTGGTCTTCAGTTCGCTGACCACCTTGACCTGGAAGTCGAAGTCCTTTTCGATGATGCCGCCGCTGAATAGTTCCTGGTAGATGTTCCAGAAGTCGGAAACCTCGTTGCCGGCTTCCACATCTGCGTTCTGGCGGGTGATGAGTTTGGCGAATAGTTTGACGCATTCGCCGTATCGGAACGGGATTTCCCGGTTCTCGATGACGATTTTGAGTGCGGTGAGCACGATGGTCCAGTTCTTGAGGATTCGGTCTTCGACCTTGGACTTGTCAATGTAGGGCGTAAGTTCGCCCAGCACTTCGTCAAAGCGTCTCACGAAACTTTCCACGAATGCCTTGCGCAGGACGAGCAGCGAGTTTGTGATGTGCGTCAGTCCCTGCTGCTCGATGCCTTTCAGTTCGGTGAAGCGCCGTTTCTCCTCTTCGGTGAAGGTGTCCTTGTTTACGGACAGAAACAGCACGCGGGAGAACAGGGCGTTGTCGGCACTGGCCATTTCCTGCCCGGTGAGCATTATGCCCGCATCAACGGGCGTGGTCTCCTTCTTCTTGTCCTTGTCCATATTCATCCTGCTTCTGCCAACGCCGTCCCAAAGGCCCTTGAGGAACTCGATTTTCTCGTAGTCAAGCGAGTTTTTGTATTCATCCACGTGGCAGAGGGCGTTCCTGGTATGCGCAACGTGGTCGGCCATTGCCGGGATGGTGCTGTTTGTCATGTTGATTCCGACCGGGTGGTCTCCGAAGAGCTTGAGAAGGCTGACGGCCATCTCGCTCTTTCCCGTTCCCTTCGGGCCGAAGATGTTGAGTATGGGAAAGAATCTGTAGGATGAGATGATCACGTCACGGAAGAGGGTGGCGAAGTAGAATCCGATGCCGACCACGGCGTTTTCGCCGTAAACGTCACGCATCCACTCGCAGTACTCGAAAAGCGGGGTCTGTCCGGGTATGTTCACGAACTTGCGCTCGAACTTGAAAAGCGTGTCCTCGTCCAGATAGAAGGAGGACAGGGCGGGAAGGTAGTAGTACTGCCCGCCGAACTCGACAATTCCGAGTTCGTTGATTTCCTTGAACTCGCCGTCCACGGTGATGCCGTTTGACCAGGCAAAGAAGCCGGGCTTCTGCCAGCCGAGCTGCACGATTTCCTTGCAGGTCTTGGTGTTCTCGTAGAGATAGGCCTTGATTTTGCTCAGTCCGTGGTCGCCTCCCTCGAAGAGGAAGTTTCCCATACTCTCGCAGCGCAGCCGGAAGGCGGCGATGGAGATCAGGTCCTTCTGGTTGAACTCCAGCACGCGCTCCGCTCCGAAAAAGTTCCGGATGCGGTAGAGCCGCTTGGCATTGACCGTGCTTTCTATGTGGAATAGGGGTTCCATAATGAAGTTGGAGCCCTTGAAGAAGTTGTCGGATTTCACGGCGTAGAAGTAGTAGCAGTTCTTCTCGATGTAGAAGCCGTATTTGCGAATCATATCGTCTTGTTCCTCGCTCATATTGGAGGAGGTGAACGTCTTGGTGGCGTTCTTCTCCCGCGTGTCGGCTTCAACCTCGCGCAGCGTCTTCTTCCAGAGCGTCCTGCCGGGAATGATTTTGGAGAGTTCCTCTATGAGCAGCTCCTTTTCGCTGTCCGGCTTTCCCTGGATGAGTGCGGAGATTTCACGAATCGCCCGTGTCTTGGCGCTCGGGTCGTCAATGGTCTTCTGCCGTTCGGCGGCGAGCATTGACAGAAAGAACCGCTTTTCCTGCTTCTGGAATTTCTCGAAGTGCTCTTTGGAGGTGAAGAAGCTGTCCGGGTCCTGCTTGTTGCCGTCCTTGTCCTTCGGGATGGGGAGGACGAAGGCGTTGTATCCTGCCTCCACGAGCCGTTTGCCGTTCTTGATTGTGGCGGTCATTCCGGCATTGTCCCCGTCAAGCATAAGGCAGATGTTCTTGGAGGCCCTGCCGATGAGCCCGATTTGGTCGTCCGTCAGTGCCGTTCCGCAGCAGGCGACCACGTTGCGGATGTCGAGCTGGTGCATCTTGACAACGTCCGCGTTGCCTTCAACCAGGATGGCGCAGTCGGCTGACTTGATGTGTCGGAATGCGAAGTTTAGGCCGAACACGGTTCGTCCCTTGCTGTAAAGCGGGGAGTCGCCGTTGTTGATGTATTTGGGCGTGTCCGGGTCGTTGGAGAGCCTTCTTCCGGAGAATGCCACGACTTTGCCCGTGAGGTCGTAGATGGGGAACATAAGGCGGTCGTGGAACGTGTCGTGGCAGCCGCTGAACTTCTTCTGCTTGAAAAGGTCGCACTTTTCAAGCAGCTCGAAGGCGAACCCCGCGCCGCGCAGGTGGGTGTAGAGTTCGTTGTAGCCGTCCGGGGCGTAGCCGATTCCGAATAGCTCTATGGTGTCGTCGTCGAAGCGGCTTCTGGCATATTCGAGTGCCTTGGGGCTTTCTGCCAGTTTCCGCTGGTAGAAGGCCGCCGCGCTTTCGTACACCTTGAGCAGCTGCCGCCGTTCCCTGGCTTGCGCCTCCTCTTCGGCTGTAGGGTTGTATTCTTCAAGGGTTACGTTGCAGTCCCTTGCAAGATGCTTGACGGATTCGTAGAACGTCAGTCCCTTGTACTCCATGAGGAAGTCTATCGCGTTGCCGCTTTTCCCGCAGCCGAAGCACTTGTATCGGTTGGATGCCTCGTAGAGGGTGAAGCTCGCGTCCGTCTCGTTATGGAACGGACATCGGCACTTGTAGTTTCTGCCGCTCCTCACCAGATGGAGGCCGCTGTTCTCCATCACCTGCCGCAGGTCGCAGCGGGTGAGGATGTCCTGCTTTTGCGATTCGCTTATCATATCCCATATTGTTTGTTTGTGCTTGGTTTAGTGTCGGATGAATTGGTACTGCCAGCCGATTCGCGGGGTCTGGTTGACGAAGTCGTAGCCGGCATAGAACACGCTTCTCTTCACGCCGAAGCCGACCTGCAGCTCGAAGCCCGGCTTTCTGTTCGGGATGCTGTAGGTCAGACCCCCGCCTGCCCAGAGGGAGAACTTCGGCTCTTTGAACGTGGTCTGGGTGGTCAGCGTGTTGCGCTGCGTTATAGTGTAGTCAAGCGCAGCCATCTCGATGGCGTTGCCCTTGACCTTGACATCGGTCACCGCTTCGATGGCGGTGTCCCGGTACTCCAGCGAGTAGTATTTCTCGTTGAAGTAGTCGCGTATGATGGCCGCCGTGTCAATCTTCAAGAGATACGGGACCTTGTAGTCAACCCTGTAGGGGGCTGGAAAGAAAATCGTGTCGGTGGCGTGAAGGGTGTCAATCCTCACGGTCGTTGTGGTGACGCTTTCGGATCTGCGCTTTGAGCAGTTCCGGAAAAGCAGGGCGAGGACTACCAGCGCCAGCAGTATGATGGCGAACCATTTCCAGTCAATCTTCATGGCTATAGGGATTTTAGAAGATTGACGAGTTCGACCTGCGGATGTGCGTCCGACTTGTCCTTTCTATAGGATGCGTGGGCGAAGATTCCCTCTTTGGCCATCAGTGCCCTGGTGGTCACGTTCCAGATGTCGCTGCCGTAGTTGGCGGCGATGTGGTGCTTGTCCTGCAGGTATTGAAGCAGTTCCTTTAGGGCTGCGAGTTGTGCCGTGGTGTACTGCTCGAAATACTGGAAGCCCCGGTATTTCTGTCCGGAGCAGTACTCGTATATGTTTTTGACGGGACGGCATTTTAGGTTGGGGACGACTCTGCCGTTGAGTGATGTAATCGGGTAGAACTTTCCGTCCGTGTGTTGTGCGAGTGCGCCCCAGCTGTCCAGCTCGATGCCGATGCTCTGCCGGTCGAGTTGCTTGTATGGAAGGCCGAAGGCGGTGAAGTGCTGGTTGGAAAGTCCGAGGTGGTATGCCCAGAAGTCGTCTCCGAAGCATTTGTGGATGTTGCCGTCCCTGCCGATGATGAATGAGGTGGCGACCCTTTCGGTGGTGTGCAGCCACCAGTTCATGTCGCCTTCAACTCCGTCACCGGAAACGGTGTGGTGGATGACGATCTGCCTTTTGGCTGTTGTCTCCCTGCGGTATTGTGTTTCTGGAAAGTTCCAGTCTTTGTAAACTCTAATCATTGTTTCGGTTTTTTGTGTTGGTTGATTGCTCGCTGTACTCTTTTTTCGAGCAGGATGTTTTCTTCGGCAAGGCCGAGAAGGTGTTGCAGGATGCGGTAGTCGGTCAGCCGTCCTGTCACGACCTTGTAAACCTTGCTGACGCTGCAGCCGAACTGCGCGGCCACCTGCTTCCCGTAGTCACGGGGCAGGTAGCGTTTCAGTTCTCCAAGTCCTTTAGGATTTGCCATCTTTGCTTCTTGTTATTAGGTATTGTACGAGAAAAATGAAGAATACAAGCAGCTTCACGGCAATGAGGAGCAGAAGCGGGGCGAGAGTCAGACCCCAGCTTAAACTCAAAACCCTGAAGCACTTTAATAGGACCCACGAGGCATCAACGACAACGATGTACCACAGCAGGGACTTGGAAAAGTGGTATGGTTTTGTTTTCATTTCCTTAATTTTTTCTTTTTGAGTGTTTCACGTTCAATGCACCATTGAGCAAGCTCTTCGGGTAGTGCGTAGCGGAAGATATCCTCCTCACGTATGCCGAAGGCGTTGTCCTTGATGATTTGTATTACGTTACGGTTGAGCAGCGGCGAATCCGGATACATCTTTGAGATGTATTTGTCTATGGTTCTGGGGTCGTTTAGACCAAAAAGATCGAGAATTTGACCTTTTACGCCGGGCATTTTGACGATGCGAAGTGCCCTGTCTGTGAGCACAAAAAATTTCTTCATTTTTCTCTGGTTTTTAGGTTGATAAATCCGAAAAATGTTCTATTTTTGTAGTGTGTTACCTGTGTTGGAAATGCAGGGTACAACATAGCAATAACAAAACATAACTCTCTGAAGCAAAGATAGTTATAAATTACAAAAAAGCAAAATCAAAATTGATTTTTGCAAAAAATGTTCTTTGAATGACGAATTTTGGCAAAACATCGTTTGTTTTTAAACCACTCATTTTATAACTGATTGAAAATCAGTTATTTTTTTATAGTGTTTCGGAACAGAAACGGAACTAAAAAGTGCCGATTTTGGCAAAATTCAAAAATGTATATTATTAACAATAAGGAAGATACAAAAACAAGGGAGGGTCAAAAAAAACCGCCTGTATGATTTCATCGTATCCGATGTCTCCTTCATTTCGCTCACTTATATCCTACCCTACTGCAACCAATTTCTGAAACCGGACGGACAGATGATGCTCCTGATCAAGCCGCAGTTTGAGGCGGGGCCTTCGTTCCTAGGCCGCAGCGGCATCGTAACCGATGAAAAAGGCTACAAGGTGGCCATCCAAAAAGTGGTGGGCGAAGCGTTGAACCAACATTTCCATCTCAACAATCTCAGCATCTCCACCCTGTTTGAAATCCATAAGAATGTGGAATTCCTTGCCTTGTTCAGCCGAATCGACAACCATTACCATCTGGACCTGAACAGAATATGCGAAGATGTGAAGGCGAAAAAGAAGGACTTACGCAAATAATACTTCGAAGGGTACATGGGGGACATGAGGTGCATGAGGTGCATGAGGTGCATGAGATACAAGGGGTGAAGGGGGTGAAAGGGGATTATAAATTCATAATAATATGCAGGATAGCAAAGACAACAAGATTTTATTCGATTTTCTGAAAGATTTGGTGGCGAACAACAATCGCGAATGGTTCAAGGCCAACCGCGCACGCTACGATGCCGCCTGGGAACGGTTTCACCAGCTTGTCGGCGAACTCATAACGCAAATCGGACAGTTTGACGAGAGTGTGGCCTTCCTCACACCAAAAGACTGCATCTATCGTATATACAGAGACATACGTTTTTCACAAGACAAAACCCCATACAAAGGGCATTTCGGTGCCTACATCAACGCGGCCGGCAAGAAATCCTTTTACGGCGGCTATTACCTGCAGTTAGAACCGCACCAGGTGGTGCTGGCCAGCGGCGTGTGGTGGCTGCCACCGAAGGAGATGCGCGCCTTGCGCTACGCCATCATGGATCAAATCGATGTCTTTGAAGAGATCTTGGAGGAACCGGAATTCAAAAAACACTGCCCCGCAATAGGTTGGGGCACGGAACGATACAAACGGATTCCCAATGGATTCCCAAAAGATTTCCGACGTCCGGATCTTCTGCTCTGCAAAGATTTCACATGCGCCTGCTACCTCAAGCCCAGCGACTTGAATAAGAAGGATCACATCCATCATCTCGCCGAAATTTTTCATTGCATGAAACCGTTCAACGATTTTCTCAAAGAAAACGTCCTCATCAACCTGGAGGAGATGGACAGCATGAAAAATATCGTGAAATTCTTCTAAAGGCTGTCTTCGTTGTGATTCAGTTCCTTCTGTGTACGCCACATAAAAATCAGGCTGACGAACGTCACGATGGAGCAGGAAACGACCAAAGGGATTGCCCCGTGGATGTCGGTAAACTTCATGTCATCCAACGAAATGCCACGTCCTTGGAAGGAGAAATCCACTAAAAGCGAAAGCGCGTTGTGCAGGAAATGCGCCAGCACTGGCAACCACAGCGAGCGACTCCAATAGAACAGATAGCCCAGATATGCACCCAGCAACAGACGCGGGATAAACCCGCTGAACTGGAAGTGTATAAAACTGAATATCAGGGCAGTTATCCAAATTGCCAAGTGAGGTTTCCCGGTCCACTTGTTCAAAAAAGCCTGAATGGTGCCTTGGAACATGAACTCTTCGCCCAACGCCGGCACAAGAGCCAACACGAAGATATTTGCCAACAAGGTACCGTAGGTATGTTTGAACGTAAGCAGAGTGGTAAGTTCCTCCGCCTTGGCATCCATGTCTGTCATCCATTGCTGGAGCGGCCCCAAACTTTTCGGCAGTTCAATGGCCTGGTTCCATTGCGACAGGAGGGCCACCACGGGGAGGATGACGATAGAGAGCAACAACGTCACGTTCACTAGCAGATAGTGCGGTTTGCAATCGGCCCAGTTATAGTGCAGCCATTTGCGGTCGTGCGCATACGCAAACATCAGCGCTGGCGCGAGAAACATGCCCAAAGAGTTGAACAGCTGCACCATACGGATATAGCCGGCAGGATCCGTAGCCTCATACATATTGTTTGTATGATAGACAGCGTACGCCACCAGCATACCCAGACCACTGAAAACGATTGTTCCTGCTACCACAAAGAGCAGCAGGAACAATATCTGTACCCATCGGTTTTTACCTTCAAAAAAGGGTCTGATGAAATCCATGTTACTTGACGAAAGCTATGATATCACCTTTCTGCACCCTGTCGCCTTGCTTGGCAACCGTCTCAATTAATTTTCCAGCCACAGGCACGCGGACTTCCTCCTGACCGTAGTATGTCTGGATGAAACAAAGGATGCCGTTCTCCGGAAATGCTGTGCCCAGCGGTTTCGCCATGGATTCCTCGTTCACGGCGAGTTCCCAAATCACTTGGCCGGACACGGGAGCTTCTACGCGCACCGCATTAGGTTCGCGTTTCAGGGCAGCCTCAATCAAAGCCTGTTTAAACTGTTCGGGAGGCAAGACTTGCTGTTTCTGAAGCGCTTTTCTCTTGGCATCGGCGAGCGCTTTTTCAAAATTCGCTTTCGCCCTACCCTCCTTATAATCGAGGTATTGACGCTCGTGCATGGCCAATTCGAAGAGTTCCTCCTCGTCTTCGCCTACATCCCAGCCTTTCTCTTCCATCATGGCACGGTACTTGGGCAATTCATCGGGATAGTTGTCTTGCGGCACGCCATCGAAGAATTCGAAGCCTTTTTCCTTGGCCAGTTCGACAATCTCCGGAGCCAGCGGGCCGGGCAGACGACCGCAACGACCGAGAATCATGTCCCACATATTCTGGTCCATGTTCGAGTAACGCGGTTTTCCCTGCGCGTCGGCCAGGATGTTCATCAAAGCAATATTCTTGACATACTGGCTGAACGGCGTGACCAAGCCTGGCGTACCCACGCGCGGCCACACATATTGCACTTCATCAAAGAGTTTCACCAGCAGTTCGTCCTCCGACAGTTCTTGTCTGCCTTGCTTGCGCAGTGCCATATTGATGGCGTCTTTCAACCCCTTGAGGTCGGCCATCATGGAGCCCATCATGCCGCCGGGGAGACCGCAGCCAAGCAACAGCGAGGTGCAGATCTTGTTTTTAGGCTCAATGAAATAGCCCAGAAAGTCGTCCATGAACTTCTGCGTCAGGGCGCGTGCCTCCATATAGGCGTTCATGTTGATTTCCTTCACCTCGAATCCGGCATTCTTGAGCATGGCCTGCACGGCAATCACATCGGGATGCACCATACCCCAGGAAAGCGGCTCCATGGCCACATCAATGATGTCGGCTCCAGCCTTGCAAACCTCCAGGACAGAGGCCATGGAGAGGCCCGGGCCGGTATGTCCGTGATATTGAATCACAATTTGCGGGTATTTCTCCTTGATACAGGTCACCAATTGGCCTAACATGGACGGCCGGCCAATGCCTGCCATGTCTTTCAATCCGATCTCTTTGGCGCCATATTCCACATATTTGTCCACAATCTCCATATAATGCTCAATGGTATGCACCGGAGAATGCGTGATGCTGAGCGCGGCCTGCGAGATGAGGCCGAACTCATTGGCGTATTTGATGGAGAGTTCCAGGTTCCGGTAATCGTTCAGCCCGCAGAATGAACGGACCACATCCACGCCCTGGGCTTTCTTCACCTTGAACATCAGGCGGCGCACATCGGCAGGTACCGGGAACATTCGCAGACCGTTCAAGCCGCGTTCCAGCATCTGGGTCTGTATGCCCGCCTCTCGCAGAGGCTTGGTCCACTCGCGCACGGCACGGTTCGGATTCTCACCATACAACAGGTTCACCTGCTCAAAAGCGCCTCCATTGGTTTCCACTCTGTCAAAGCACCCCATATTCACAATCACGGGGGCTATTTCCTTCAACTGGTCCACACGCGGCTGATACTTGCCAGAAGACTGCCACATGTCACGATAGACCAGACAAAATTTTATGTTTCTTCCCATAACTTTAAAACATTAAATTACTATCCCTCAAATCATTATATAGAAAATCAGCCTATCATGATTCAGGGGCGCAAATGTATAAAAAAACTTTTCATTAAAGCTCAACAGAGAGGCTATCAACACCTAAAAAAACGTTTTCAGGCAACAACACGCTAACTTCTTCATACAAGCCCATTTCGTGCGATACATGCGTAAGCAGGGCCTTAGCCGGATTGAGCTGGCGGATGATGTTCAAAGCCTGGGCCAAATTAAAGTGAGAATAGTGTTCTTTTATACGTAACGCATTCAGCACCAGCAACCCAAGTCCTTGCAATTTCTTCATTTCCGTCTCTGAGATAAAACTTGCATCGGTGATGTATGCAAAATCCCCGATGCGGTATCCCAAAATGGGCAGCGTGAGATGGCGCACATGTATCGGCAGAATTTCCACCCCATTGACCACAAAGGGCTCATCTTTCACAGGATTCAAATAAAAGGATGGAACACCGGGATAAGGGTGCGGCTTGAAGGCATAGTCAAAATCCTTGCGAATCACATTGAGCACGCGTTGGAGGCCATAAATCTCAATCGGGGCTTGTTTGCGGAAGTAAATTGGACGAATATCATCCAGACCTGCAAGATGGTCCTTGTGTTCGTGCGTAACCAGGATGGCGTCCGCCATCGTAATATGGTTTTGCAACAGCTGCTGGCGAAGGTCAGGGCCTGCGTCAATCAGGATGCGCGTGCCGTCCACCTCCACAAATGCGGCTGTGCGCAGGCGCACGTCACGCGGGTCGGACGATTGGCACACTGCACAATCGCACCCCACCACAGGAACACCCTGTGAAGTGCCAGTACCTAAAAGCGTCACTTTCATTGCTTGATGAATTTTCTGGTGATGATTTGATTGTTATGGTTGAATTGCAGCAGATACAGGCCATCCGGAAGGCCGGTCACCGACAAGGAACAACCCTTGCCGTCCTGTTCGGCGCGAACAGGCACCGTCCTCCCAAGCATGTCGCGTAGTATCACGGAGTTTATCTCTCCCTCGCCGTGAATGAACAGCCTGTCTGAAACAGGGTTAGGGTAAACTGCAATCTCGGAAATCCTCTGTTCTTCCACACCAACATGGCCAGCCCGATACGTGAGTTTGAATCCATCCGCGTTGTTCTGTTCGTCTGTTTCAAACAGCAAAGCCAGACGAGGCACATAAAACGTCAAGGTGGTATCGGACATGGAACCTGTTAACGTAGCGAGCAGGGCATCGTCAGAGAAGTTATTGTCAAAGACACGGAGAAAGTCGTGTCCATCTTCCAGATCCAGATAATCGAAATGCAGTTGGATGACATCGTATGCAGGGACGATGATTCTATACTTACATGTGCTGAATGGGCGATAGTCCTCATCTCCGCTGCCATCCTCGATTGTACCGGTGGCGGAAGTCTTGACCGACTGGCCCTCACAGTAGGGTTGCACCTCAGCATTGTAACTTGCCCTGAAACCCGACGCGGCCACAGAGTCATCCGTCACCAGCCGCACGATGATTTCAGTACAGTCCCACGTGTTTGTAATAACACCCATACTGTCAGACAATGCCATAGACGCAATTGCCGGGTTGTTGAACGACACCACAAGCGAGTCACCGGCAGCGATATCATAGTCAATTTTCAAACTTATGGATGAAAAGTCATCACCCTGAGGGCGTATAATCCAGGTATAGTCCATGTCAGGGCGATAGGTTTCGTATGAGAGAGAGCCGTCGGTGAAGGATCCGGCCACAGAGGTCAGAACTTTGGTGCCCGTTAGCGGTTGTGCGACAGGATACTCATAGAGTGTAGTGTCTGGATATGCATTGATGATCAGTTCCTGGGCCAGATTGAAGTTCGTACCGCTTAAATTCAGCGCGTTGGTATAGAAATAGCCATCGGACGAGCCGTCCCAACCGAAATTGAAATGGTAGTAATAGTTGCTGTCCAGCATCTTGTAGCCGTCGCAGATGAAGCCGTGACCGTTGATATTGGGATTGCTCCATCCGGCATAATAGAGCGGCATATTGCGATGCAGGTGGCTGACAATCAGGCTATCCCAATCCAAATCTGTAGAATCCCGAAAGACGTATTGGGTTTCGGGAGAAAATTTGAAAAAGGTGCGAAGCACTCTTGCCGCGCTGTGGTTGTACATGCCGGAGCCGTCGGGCCCATAGACCATATCCACCCCCACGCCGCAATGGTACATCAGGGTGGAAATCGCCAAATTGACCGAGGTTGGATCGTCGCACATGGCACTGAAATCGTAGTGAGTATTGCCATAGTCAGCAGATTGCACGCCGTATGTTGAATCCAGGTAGGAATAGGAACCCACGCCATATTCCGGGAAACGGTAATAATAGATAAGCTGAGCCATGGCCGTAGCCACACAGCCAGTAACTACGTGGTTGTTTTCACCCTCATAGTCGCGCGGGCAATAATAGCTGTAGAATGTTCCCTGCCCCCAGTGCGACTTCATCATGGGCAACACCTCGGAAGTGCCTCTGAAGGCCGTCTTGCCTTCGGTCAGACGTTTCCATGCCGGGTGAACGTCTTGAGTTGCGGGATGTTGTTTAAGCTGACGGAGCTGTTGTTGGTAGTTGTCCAGCCACATTTTGACAGGCGGGATGACATCCTCCGTATTGTACAATTGATGGTCGGAGAAAGCCAACACGGGTGGCACTCGTTTGTCACCGCTGATCACAACATACGAGTTTTCAGCGTTGAAAACATACATCAGAGTGTCGTCACCTTCCGTAATCACATGGGCAAGTCGGCACCCGGATTTTTGATTTGATTGCAGAAAACTGGCGGCTGCACGACCGGCCTCCGGGACCGACACCGGCTGTGCCGAAACATATCCAACTATGAATAAGGATATTACAAATGCATAAAGGTATTTTGCCATCTTTATTAGATAAAAAAATTGATACGGCAAAAATAATGAATAATCCGAAAAAATAAAAAAAAATTAAAGATGATGAATTATATGAAAAAAAGTGTACTTTTGCAGCCGCAAAAAGGATCGGGGTGTGGCGCAGTTGGCTAGCGCACTTGCATGGGGTGCAAGGGGTCGGAAGTTCGAGTCTTCTCACCCCGACCAAACAAAAAAGAGACGCATCAGCGTCTCTTTTTTTATGTCCCTATCTCAACGTAAATATCAATGTTACCGGATAATGGTCGGAAACATACGGAACGTCATGTTTCTCCATAACCGTTTTGAACACCAGATTCTCCACTCGTCGCGATGTTAAAACATGGTCGATTTGGGATGGCTTGTCTTTTCCGAAACCGTTGTAAGTCTGCTTATAGTCACGCTCCCACGAAGTATTGCGGGCCGATCTCATCAGAGATGGCGTACGTTGGTTCTCAGCTTCCATGGGTGCGATATCTTTACAGTCCCTTGCATCCTGCATTTTGGCAGGTGCGAGCTTGTTGTCCGACGGCTTCATCCGCTCTCCAATTAGAGGAATGAAAATGTTTTGGGTCAATGGTGCGTTCATGTCTCCGCCCAGGACAAAGGCACCGTTCGTGTCGGGCACCAGTTCCCGAATCTTCTCTACAATCAGCTTCACCGACTCCTGACGGGCAATCATGCCCACATGGTCAAGGTGAGTATTGAAATAGAAGAATTTCTTGCCGCTCTTCCGGTCCTTGAGTTGTACGTATGTCACCGTGCGCTTGCAGGCAGCATCCCAGCCCAAGGAAGGGACCTCCGGCGTTTCACTGAGCCAGAAAGTACCATTATTCAAAAGTTCGAACCGGTTTTTCTTGTAAAAAATCCCCATGCACTCCCCTTCGTTCATGCCATCATCACGCCCCACACCGACCATATCATACTCCGGCAACTCGCCGCGTAGATATTTCTGTTGGTCAGGAAGCATTTCCTGTACGCCGAACACATCAGGGTCTTCGCTTTGAAGCATCTTCACCACAGCATTTTTTCGATTTTCCCAGGCATTATCCCCATCCACTTCCGGCATGGCACTCATACGGATATTAAACGACATCAGTTTGACTGTAGCCTTTTTGCTCACCCAGGCTTTCACCAGGGCAACCTCATCGGTCAAGAAACGCTGGACGCCCACTTTCAACAGGCCTTTCACATCTTCCTCACTTCTGACACCCGACACACACAATAACAGCTTGCTTTGGGCTGCCTCCCGTATCCATTGAGGATGTTCCTGCAAACTTTGACAATCATAAACGGCAAACCCCGTTGAAAAGCCCTTCTTTTTGAGTTCCCTGGGAGAGAGATCTCCCTTCATATAAGACACCGGAACATCAGGAAATTCCTGCGCCAACGCCTTGCACAAAGAGATATTCGACGAGGCGAGTTCCACCGAGGCGTGAATGATTTCATCATTCATCAACTTCCTCAGCAGAGGCAGCAACGACTTCTCAGATTCTTTGGCGAAACCGGGATTGAAATCCAGAATCAGTTTCATAGGATTTCTCTTGGACTTCCCTTGTGCATTTAAAATTTTTGCTTGGCCCTGGACAGATTTCTTGTCGGAAGAAAGGGGTTTCTTGTATGCAAGCAAAAGGTCTTCCATTTTCCGCTTGTTGTCATCGGAAGATATCACCCATACGCCATCTTTGTTCAATTCCAGCTCACACAAAGAGGCATAGCAGCCAACCTGCATGGCCGACACAAGTGCCTCCTGACTGTTGGGGGAGGTTCCAGATGACTTCCAATAACCGCCTTGGGCGACCACCTTCGCTCCTGCTATCTGTTTGGAATCTATTTGCGCATGTGGCACACCGCAAAACAAAACAACCAATGAAATAAATAAAAGGCGTTTTATCATATTAAAACAATTAAAATCTTGCACTAAAAGGGCTTTCACAGCCGTCATCATTCACAGGACAACGGCGGCGTGTCGGGGAGCTGAAGGGTCTTAAACCTTTTCTGACGTTGCTGCCAACGTTCGCGAGCATACTGCTGCATATCGGAAACCTCGTCGCTCTCATCAATGATTTCCAATCCGAAGACCGTCTCTATGATGTCCTCCATAGTCAAAATACCTTGGAAACAGCCATACTCATCGATAATCAGGGCGATCTGCGATTTCTGCTTGAGCATGGAATCCCAGATGTCGCTGACAGAGGTATCTTCATTGAAATAGGGCATCTCACGCTTGATTTCACCCAGGGTCAGACTGAACTTGTCCTCCGCGAGGTTCTCCAGCGCATCGTCACGCAGCACGTACCCCGTGATATATTCGGGAGATTCGGCATAGACAGGGATACGGGAAAAATGATCGTACTGATCATCGGCATAATATTCCCGCAAGGTCATGTTCTCCGGTGCGGTGGAGGCCACCACGCGGGGGGTCATCACCTCTTCGGCTTTCACATTGTCCAGCTTGATGATATTCTGAATGATCTTGTTCTCATCTTTCTCAATCACGCCCTCTTCCTCACCCACATTGGCAATGGCCAGCACTTCCTCACGGCTCACGACAGTGTCGGGCTCTTTTTTGGTAAACACACGACTGATCAACTCAACCAGTTTCACGAAAGGGAACATCATCACAATCAGCACCCGGATTGTATTGGCTGTGAACCCCATCAGGCTCTTCCAGCGGGTCGTTCCCAAGGTCTTGGGGATAATCTCGGCAAAAATCAGTATGAGGATGGTGATGATGGCAGACACCAGCCCGAACCAGCGGCTGCCAAAGACCAACGTGGCTTGCTGACCGACGCCGGCGGCACCGATTGTGTTTGCAATTGTATTGAGAGAGAGGATTGCCGCCAGGGGGCGTTCCGTGTCCGTCTTGTACTTCTTAAACAACGTAGCCGGCTTGTATCCCTCCTCCTCACGCATCAAGATGTAAGAAATGGGTGTTGACAGCAAACTCGACTCCAGCGTGGAACACAGGAAAGAGATTGCCATCGCACTCAACAAGAATACTAATAGTAAGGTCATTATGGTTTGTAAAAAAACGGTGCAAAGATACAAAAATGTTGAACATCAAAAATTAACGGGAAATTTATATTTTTGCGCGATGAACAATTGTAGGGACGTAAAATTTTACGTCCCTACAATACGCAACAAACAAAACACAATAATTGCTATGAATTTAGATTTCACATTTCAAAACCCCACACGCATCCATTTCGGAAGAAGCGCGATGAATCATCTGGCCGATGAATTGAAGAAGTTTGGCCCAAACATTTTATTGGTTTACGGCAAGAATTCCATCAAGAAGATGGGACTTTACGACCAAGTTATCCGCACGCTGAAAGAATGCGGCAAGAACGTGGTTGAACTGCCGGGCATCAATTCCAACCCTCGATACAGCCAGTTGTTGGAGGGCGCACGGCTCGTACGCGAGCACCACGTCGATCTCATTCTGGCCGTGGGCGGCGGCTCTGTCATCGACTGCTCCAAGGGGATTGCCATGTCGGCCTACTGCGAGGGCGACCCGTGGACCCGCTATTGGGAGAACGGCGAGGATGTGGACAACCCTGTGGTGCCCGTAGCCTCCATCCTCACCATGACCGGCACGGCTTCCGAGATGAACGGCGGTTCCGTCATCACCCACGAGGACAAGAAACTGAAATTGGGGCGCGTGTTCCCTCTGGAGCTCGCCTCCCCCAAGTTCTCCATTCTCAACCCCGAATTCACCTACAGTGTTCCCAAATACCAGATGGTGAGCGGCATCTTCGACATCTTCTCCCACCTGATGGAACAGTACTTCTCGGGTGACGACGACTGTGTGAGCGACTACCTGCTGGAGGGCGACATGCTCGCGCTCATCAGCGCGGCGCGCAAAGCCATCGTAAACCAGGAGGACTACGAGGCCCGCAGCAACATCATGTGGTGTGCCACCATGGGACTGAACAAAATCCTGGCACTATCGAAGACCCAGGACTGGGAGGTGCACATGATCGAGCACCAGCTGGGAGCTTACACCGACTGTGCGCACGGCATCGGGCTGGCCATCATCTCCGTGCCCTATTACCGACACATCTACAAGTACGGTCTGCACCGTTTCGTGCGCTATGCCCAGAATATCTGGCACGTGGCGCCGGAGGACAAAACCGACGAGCAGATTGCGCTGGAAGGCATACAGGCCCTGGGCGACTTCATTGCCGAGATGGGCATCCCGCAAACCCTGCGCGAGGTGGGCGCCACCGAAGAGATGCTCCCGCTTATCGCCGAATCCACCGTGAAGTGCGGAGGCTATCACGTGCCCACCACCGGGGAGGTGCTGGAGATTCTGAAAGCTTGCTATTAATTTTGGCTATACCCCATATAAAGGAGATCCCCCGACACTTGCGTGCCGGGGGATTTTGGTTGTTGCAAGAATAAACGTCAATTAGTAGTTCTCGGCGTTCACCTCGAAATAGGATTGCGGATGGGCGCAAGTTGGGCAAATCTCCGGAGCTTTCGTGCCCACCACGATGTGACCGCAGTTGCGGCATTCCCAAATCTTGACTTCGCTCTTCTCAAACACCTGCGCCGTCTCCACGTTATTCAACAGGGCACGGTAACGCTCCTCGTGGTGTTTCTCGATGGCGGCCACCAAACGGAATTTGGCGGCAAGTTTCTTGAATCCTTCCTCTTCTGCTGTCTTGGCAAAGCCCTCATACATATCCGTCCATTCATAGTTCTCGCCAGCGGCGGCGGCAGCCAGGTTCTCGGCCGTATTGCCGATGCCGTTCAGCTCCTTGAACCACATTTTGGCGTGTTCCTTCTCGTTCTCGGCCGTTTTCAGAAACAGGGCGGCAATCTGCTCATAGCCCTCTTTCTTGGCCACAGAGGCGAAATAGGTGTATTTGTTGCGGGCCTGAGACTCGCCCGCGAAGGCTGCCTCCAGGTTTTTCTCCGTCTGGGTTCCTGCGTAAGGATTTGCTTTTGGAGCATCGTCAGAAATCAATTCCAAATCCTCCTCTCCCATTCCGCATACCGGACATACCAATTCTTCACCGTCAGCTAATTCAAACTCAGCTTTGCATACTTTACATTTGTACTTTTTCATGTTTAGGATTGTTTAAGTGTTTATTATATTGATGGCACAAAGATACATTTTTTTTATCCATGCAACAAGAAAAGAATAATAAAAGCTACGGCGCGGACAAATCCGCGCCGTGCCTAATCAAAATATTAAAACAACAACTTATATAATTAATCCACTATTATCAACCTGTGGCTTATTATCTCAATTGACGTGGCAAAAATACGCCCCGGAATCTGCACCATCCATCCCATATATTGAGGAAAAATGATTCAACAAGTCGCTAAAAATAAGTACTAACAAAGATAAACGTCAAATTTTCAACAAGATACCACAAATCAGATTTTTTCTATTTTTGCGGCCCGATATTCAAATCAAGCAATCTAAAAAAACACTGCCTATGAAGAAAATCATCAACCCCTGGATTGGCAACACCAACGGATACAATTGTTTCGGCTGCGATCCCAACAATCCCGTCGGCATGCACATGAGTTTTTACTGGGACGGGCAGGACGTAGTGTCCGTATGGCGCGCCGGCGCGAACCACGTAAGCTGGATCGACACTTTGCATGGCGGATTGCAGGCCACGTTGTTGGACGAGATTTGCGGGTGGGTAATCTTCTTCCAATTACAGACTTCCGGGGTGACCGCCAAAATGGAGATGCGCTACCGCAAGCCTGTCAGCACCAAATGGCCCTATATTCTGCTCCGCGCGCGCCTGATAACGCAACGCCGCACAGTTGCTATTGTCAAAGGCGAAATCTGGAGCCCTGACGGGGTGCTGTGCGCTGAATGCGACTGCACCTACTTTTTATTCCCACTGGAGAAATCCTTGGAAATGGGCTATGAACCCGCATTGCTGGATGAAAATGACATCACGTTGCAGGAGGCCATCCATGATGCTGTTTACAAGAACATTCGAAAATAACAATCTAATAAATCATACTACTATGAAAAAAACGAAATTCCTCCTGATTCCGGCTCTGCTCGTCAGCATGGCACTTTCCACGCAAGCACAAGCACCCTACAAGCACAGCATCGGCGTGACTGTTGGTTTTTCCACGCAAGCCGTCTCCTACAAGACCTTCCCCACAGATCATTTCGCCATCCAGCTGGATCTGGGCCCTAAATACAACTATAGTATCATTGCCGGCTATGGCTCCACCCTATGGTCCATGGAAATCGCCCCGAGCTTCATGTATGAAGGACACTTTGTGAAAGGCTTGTACGGTTTTGTTGGTGGGGGTCTCAGTCTCGGGTTCGGTTGGAACCCGCCAGTAACATATTACACTTCATATTCGCCAGAAATTCAGTTTCGGAAGATCACGGGCAAAGGTGGTGCCCACGGCATCATCGGACTGGAATACAAATTCGACATTCCCCTTACCCTGCAGCTGGACTTCCGTCCTGGCTACCGCTTCCAATTCAACCATGAATTCATCGGCAACCACACTTTTGAGTGGGGACTACCGAGCTTCGGGGTGAGATACACATTCTAAACAACGACATGGCAAAAAAAGGGAACAAGACAAAAAAGGGATTTTGGAAGATATTGGGACTTATCATCCTGTTATTTTTCCTGTTAAGTATTTTCTTCACTATCATTTTCCGATGGGTGAATCCGCCCGTCACGCCCTTGATGGTCATCCGCAAGGTGCAATACGGGTATCCTATCGAGAAGAAGTGGAAGCCCATCGAGGAAATTTCGCCGTACATGTACAGGGCGGCCATCGCTTCGGAGGACAACTACTTCCTCGGACACAACGGCTTTGATGTCATTGCCATCGACCAGGCGGTGAAGGAGCGCAAGAGTGGCGTGCGAAAGCGCGGTGCCAGCACCATCTCGCAGCAAACCGCCAAGAACGTGTTTCTCTGGCCGAAAAGTTCATGGTTGCGCAAAGGATTCGAAGTCTATTACACCTTCCTGATTGAGACCTTCTGGGGCAAGGAGCGCATCATGGAGGTTTATCTCAATGTCATCGAGATGGGTCCGGGCATTTACGGTGCGGAGGCTGCCGCGCAGCATTATTTCCATTGCAGTGCGAAGCAACTCAGTGCGCGGCAGGCAGCCCTCATCACGGCCTGCTACCCTGCCCCGCTCCACCGGAATCCGGCACGTCCCTCCGGCTATCTGAACCGCCAGGCCGGTGTCATTCAGGGCCGCATGGCCAGATACGGCAACCCCAAGTTCACCGACGAGTACATCAAAGGCTGCCGCAAACGCTACAAGGAAGCCGTGAAAAAATGGGAAAAGAGGAAGGGAAAGAGTACGAAAAAAAGATAATTTTGTATTTTTGCAGGCGAGGATTCTTCAATGGGGAATGTGAAATGGGAAATGAGGAATCTCCTCTCTTTTGAACTTTATACTTTAAAACTTTTAAACCCTTTTATATGTACACAAATTTCCAAAATCATCTTCAGAAAGAATTGGCCGACATCAAGGAAGCCGGCTTGTACAAGAACGAACGCATCATAGCCTCTCCGCAAAGCGGTGAGATCACACTTCAGGACGGCAGCAAAGTGCTCAACTTCTGCGCCAACAACTACCTGGGCCTCGCCAACGACGCGCGCCTGATCGCCGCCGCCAAGGAAGCCCTCGACACCCACGGCTACGGCATGGCCTCCGTGCGCTTCATCTGCGGCTGCTCCGACCTGCACAAGGCCCTGGAGAAGAAGATTGCCGAATTCTTCGGCACTGAGGACACTATCCTCTACGCAGCCTGTTTCGACGCCAACGGCGGTGTCTTCGAGCCCCTGCTCACCGAACAGGACGCCATCATCTCCGATGCCCTGAACCACGCCTCCATCATCGACGGCGTGCGCCTCTGCAAGGCCGTGCGCTACCGCTATAAAAACGCCGACATGGCCGACCTCGAGGAGCAACTCAAAGCCGCCCAGGCACAACGCTTCCGCATCATCGTCACCGACGGCGTGTTCTCCATGGATGGCAATGTGTGCCCGCTGGACAAGATTTACGAGCTGGCCCAGAAATACGACGCCATGGTCATGGTGGACGAAAGCCACTCCGCCGGTGTGGTCGGACAGACCGGTCGCGGCGTGACCGAGCGCTACAACCTCCGTGGCAAGATTGAAATCCTCACCGGCACGCTGGGCAAGGCTTTCGGCGGCGCCATCGGCGGTTTCACCACCGGCAAGAAGGAAATCATCGACATGCTGCGCCAACGCTCCCGCCCGTACCTGTTCTCCAACTCCATCCCGCCGATGGTCGCCGCCGCCGGCTGCAAGATGGTCGATATCATGTCCGAGACCAACGAGCTGCAAGACAAGCTGCACAGCAACACCGATTATTTCGTGGCCAAGATGAAAGCCGCCGGCTTCGACATCAAACCGACAGAGTCCGCCATCTGTGCCGTGATGCTGTATGACGCCAAACTGTCACAGGTGATGGCCGCCAAACTGCAGGAGGAAGGCATCTACGTCACCGGATTCTACTACCCCGTGGTACCGAAAGACCAGGCCCGTATCCGCGTGCAGATTTCCGCCGCCCACGAACCCGAGCATCTCGACAAGTGCATCGCCGCCTTCACCAAGATCGGCAAGGAACTGGGCGTGCTGAGATAATCCAATAACATAGCACACAATATTCATCCAATTAACCCGTTTATTCAACATTATTAACAAAAAAAAACTTCAAAAATGAAAAATATCGCTTTATTTACAATTGTTTGCTGCGCTATGGTTTTCTCCAGCTGCCACAGAGACCAACACACCTACTACACCACCACAAACTTTGAGTTTGCCAACCACGACAACGAAGTTAGTGCCAAAGCCGTGCTAGGCACTATCAACTTGTACTGGAATGGTGACTACACCTTCACAGGCAATGATGAAGGCTACACCGATCTCAAAGCCGAAGGCAAATACCTTGAATCCATTACTGCAATCATTTTGCATGGGAATGAGCTCAAAGTTCACATGGATGCTGATGATTATTTCAACTACAGACTTTACAAAAAGGATGGCAACATTCTATTAGAAGACACCAAATTCTATTTGGATGAAGAGGGTTATTTAGCTTCTGTAAGTGTAGCCGACAATGTAGAAGGCAATTAACCATTGGTTTCTATCCAAAACAAAAAGCCGCTCCATGAAGCGGCTTTTTTTATATCTCTTTGCGGAGGCGAGCCACCGGAATATCCAGTTGCTCGCGATACTTGGCCACCGTGCGACGGGCAATGTTATAGCCACGCTCCTTCAGCAGATCACAGAGTTTCTCGTCCGCCAATGGAGACTTCTTGTCCTCCGCCTCGATCAAATCCGTCAGTATCCGCTTGATCTCTTTGGAGGAGACATCCTCATCATTGACTGCCTCTGAGAACAGATGCTTCAACGGAATCACGCCAAAATCGGTCTGCACATACTTGCTATTGGAAACGCGGGATACCGTGGACACATCCAGATTCACCTCCTGCGCGATGGTTTTGAGTATCATCGGCTTGAGGTCAGCATCATCACCGGAGAGAAAATAGGCTTTCTGATGCTGCATGATGGCGTACATGGTATTATAGAGAATCATCTCCCGGGTGGTGAGAATGCCTATAAACTGTTCACCACGCTCGACATACTCACGCATGAACCTCTCCGCCTCCGCCCGTTTCTTTTCAGAGGCTTCTTTGGTCAGGAAACGATATGCGTTGCTGAATTCTTTATTGATGCGCACTTTGGACACATACTGGTTATTCAATGTGAGAGACAACTTGCCATTATTGGCCGTAATGGTAAAATCAGGCCGGATGACATCAGCATTTTTTTCCAACGGGGAGCCTGAATCGGCGGGACGCGGATCAAGCTTGCGAATGACGGCCAATGCCCGCTTCAATTGTTCTTCCGAAATGGAAAGCATCTGCTGAATCTTGTCATAGTGCTTCTTTGCAAACTGCTCGAAACATTTGTCCAAGATTATTTCGGCAAGTTTGACATCCTCATCATCATGTGGAAGTCTCCGAATCTGGAGCAACAGGCACTCGCGCAGGTTGCGCGCACCCACGCCAGGCGGGTCCAGTTCCTGCACAAAGCGAGTCAGCACCTCCTCCACCTCCTCCACATTCGTATAGAGGTTGTTCATGTAGAGCATTTCGTTGACCACGGCCTGCATATCCATGGTAAAATAGCCGTCGTCGTCCAGATTGCCGGTGAGGTACTGCGCAATCAAGAGCTCTCGCTCCGTCATGTTCATCTCGCCCAACTGCAACTGCCACTGTTCCTGCATGGAATTGTGGAAAACACCCATCCGGTCAGCGGAGCCAGATTCCTCCGGCGCATTCAGCCGGCGAATGCGATTCTCAATCTCGCGCTCTGTAGGATAGTCGTCCAAGTCGTCATCCCGATAGTAATCCTCTTTGAAGATTTCCTCATCGGAAAGCTGCTGCTGTGACAGGTCAAGCGGGTCGCCGTTTTCGTCATACTCGGGAGAAGGGTTCTCCTCCAAAGCATCAACACGCTCGTCCACATCATCGAGATAGGCCTCCAAAGCAGGGTTTTCGTCCACCTCCTTCTGGATTTCCTGTTCAAGCGATGCATACGGCAACTCCACCAGCTGCATCAGCCGGATGGTCTGCTGCGTGGCGATCTGGCGTTGGACCGTTTTCTGTTGTTGGGATAGTTTTGTTGGCATAATATATCAAATATAAGGGCGAATAATCATTCGCCCTTACCGGATATGTATTAGAATTCTGCGTTTTGCGGGGTTCTCGGGAATGGGATCACGTCACGGATGTTCGTCATGCCCGTCACGAAGAGCAGCAAGCGCTCAAAACCGAGGCCGAAGCCGGAGTGCGGCGCGGAGCCGAACTTGCGGGTGTCGAAATACCACCAGTACTGTTCCTCCGTCATGCCCAGCTCGTGCACGCGCGTAAGCAATTTTTCATAATCCGCCTCGCGCTCGGAACCACCGATAATCTCACCGATGGTCGGGAAGAGCACATCCATGGCACGCACGGTCTTGCCGTCGTCGTTCTGCTTCATGTAGAACGCCTTGATTTCCTTCGGATAGTTGGTCAGGATAACCGGGCGTTTGAAATGGTTCTCCACCAGATAACGCTCGTGTTCCGACTGGAGGTCGATGCCCCAGGAAACGGGATACTCGAACTTCTTGTCAGCTTTGAGCAAGATATCGATGGCTGATGTATAGTCCAAACGCACGAATTCCTCTTTGATGACAGACTGAAGTCTTTCAATCAGACCTTTGTCAAACATATCATTAAGGAACTGCAAATCATCCATATTGTTATCCAGCGCATATTTCACCAGATACTTGATGAAATCCTCGGCCAGATCCATATTGTCGGTGATGTCATAGAAGGCCATTTCGGGTTCAATCATCCAGAATTCGGCGAGGTGGCGCGGCGTATTGCTGTTCTCCGCGCGGAACGTCGGGCCAAACGTATAGATATTGCCAAGTGCCAAGGCTCCGAGTTCACCTTCCAGCTGGCCAGAGACCGTCAGGTTGGTGTGTTTGCCGAAGAAGTCTTTCTTGTAGTCCACAACACCCTCTTTGGTTCGAGGAATATTGTTCAAATCGAAGGTCGTGACATTGAACATCTCACCGGCGCCCTCTGCATCAGATGCCGTAATCAACGGTGTATGCAAATAGAAGAAACCTCTGTCGTTGAAATATTTATGGATGGCAAATGCCATGGCATGGCGCAATCGGAGCACACAACCGAAATAGTTGGTACGCGGGCGCAAGTGGGCAATTTCGCGCAGAAACTCCATAGAGTGACCCTTCTTTTGCAAAGGATACTTCTCCGGATCTGCCGTGCCGTAAAGCTCTATCATCTCGGCCTGCACTTCCATAGTCTGGCCCTTGCCGGCGGATTCCACCAGCTTGCCCTCCACATGGATACAGGAGCCCGTTGTGATTTTCTTCATCAACTCCTCATCAAACTTGGCAGGCTCAGCCACAATCTGCAGGTTAGTCACAATTGAACCATCGTTAAGGGCTATGAACGCCACATTGCTGTTGCCGCGTTTGGTACGCACCCAACCCTTCACACAAACATCGTTGCCAAATCCGATGGATTCAGGATTCTTCAGAACATCTTTTATTCTTGATCTTTTCATTATTTGGATTCTGTTTTTTTAGATTATGATTCGATTTTCGATGAAATCAGATTAGAAACTGTAACCGATACCCAGACCAATCACTTCCTTGAACTGGACACGTGCGCGCGGACCTTCTGAATAATTACGCCATGCCGGACCGTCAATCATGACTTTGTCATAGTACTTCAGCGAGGTCATCAAGCTGACATTGAGCACCTTGAGGAAACTGTAAGAGATAGCAAAATCCCAGTCCACATCAAAGTTGCCGAAAGGCTGACCATTCACTTTGTCATGGAGACGGGCAGTATATGGTGTGAACAAGGTCACCGTGGAGATAATCTTGAGATTCTTGACCAGCGTGTAGTTGATGCCACCGTTGATACGGAGACCCATATTCAGCATCACAGGCTTGTACGTACCATCCTCACGTTGTGACAGACCGTAATTGGGACGAAGGCTTTCCTCCTTACAGGTGGTCATACGACCTGCCAAGGGAAATACACCGACGGTGAAGATGTCGTTGGGACGATATTCGATACCGAGTGCCAAATCCGTATAGGAAGGTGATATCCATTTGGAAATCAACTCTTTGTTACCTTCTTCATCATTGAGATAATTATAACCCGGACGATATTGGGATCTGAAACTTCCCAACAGGGTCAGATAAAATTTAGGATGCATTTGGAAACCGCCCTTGGTAGTGAAGTTGATTTTATCATTGGCTTTTCTCCATTGTGGATTAAGGGCAGAAGAGAATGTCTCACCCAACTCTGTATCCAAGTTGCTGTCCCAAGTCCATTTGTTCTTCTTGTAAGACAACGTCATGTTGGCGTACAAGAAGCCTGTGATATTGTTGTCGCCACCGGCAGCCCAGTTGAACAGAGCGGTCTGAGAGGCATTCAGCCCCACCATACCGGTGAATTTCCAATGTTTGGCACTGTCCACTTCAGCGGATTTCACTTTCGTTTTGAGAGCCTCATCGGCAGCGGTTTTTTCATCTACCTGTGCATTCACCAGTGAGCAGGTCAACGCACCAATCAATAAGAGTAAAAATCCTTTCTTCATAATCACTGATTTTTAAATATTAAAATTCGAAAATATTATTATCAATTATACCCTTAGTGGTTAAGTTTATTGTATGCCTTCCACCATCTGTCGGGGATCTGGTCATCGCAAGCCAAGTGATAGTCGCGTTTGGAACAAGGCAGATAGTAGTTCTGCACAACATCTTTCTCCTTGTTAATCATGGGGATGAGCATCCACCATCGGCCGGTTTTACGGCTGCAGAAAAACACCAATTCGTTGAGCGCGCCGGAAACGGCAATGCTGTACTGCCGGTAGTCCTGTTTGTGCTTGAACTGATTATCGTTAGGTCTGTTCAGGAAACCTTCCACGAAATACCAGATGATGTGGGCTATGAGTTGGGACGTCTGATTGCAGTAATCCATCGTCGGGTCGTATTCGAATATGCCGAAAGAGGATAGCTTGTCGCTCAAACCGGCATATTTGGCAATCTGGCAGATCTCCTCGCCGTAGAATCCGTTGGACGAGCTGTGCGGACAGCCCGGCGCATCAGGACGACGCACCGCGGAAATGTCGATAGATACCATATCCGCATTGCGCACGATAGGTTCCACCTCCTCGATGTCTTTGCGCATGGACCCCACCCTGTATGTTTCAAAGAAAAGCTCTTCCATGAGTTTGATGGAAGACTGACTATTCATGTAAGTCTGATAGCCGATATTGGCGTAGTTGAGCAGGAAGTTGGGCTGTTGCAATACGATCTTGTTCAGGTACGCATCTGAACGGATAGGTTGATGCTCTTCACCCAAGTCGAAACAAGAATCCACGGACACCAGGTTCACCACCTGTTCCAACTTCTCGTAGGCACGGTAGTTGGCGAACGCGATATCATTGCCACCGCCCAATATCAGCGGAACAACCTTGTTCTCCAACAAATAGGCGATGATGTCGGAAACCACCTCGTAGGTATCTTCCACACTCTTCCCCACCCTGACGTTACCCAGGTCTATGATGCGGACGTTCTTGTTCCAACAGTACAGCCGGTACAGCTGTCTTCTGATTTCATCGGGGGCGAGGGAGCAGGATGAGTTGTTCACACTATTGCGCGACTCTGGCACACCCATTAGGGCAATCTGAGCTTCCTGGATGTTCAGCGGGGCCTCCGGATTGTACATCAGCACTGAGGATGCTAACAATTCAGCACTCTTGCCAGACTCTTCAAAGCCCAACGAGGTCAGGTCAACAGGATCAAAATAGAGTGATAAATCCATAGTTTATGCTTTTTTTCTGATAACACGTTTCTTTGAAGTCGGAGTGTTGTTGGCCATAATATCCACGCAATCCTGATAGGTGAGATTCTCTGCCAGCATTTCCTTGGGGATACGGTAATTGTCAGTACCGTTGGTGATATATGCGCCATAGCGGCCGTTCATCACCTTGATATCCGGATTCTCAGCAAATGAACGCAGCACGTTCTTGTTCTGGAGGTTCTGCAGGAAGTTGATGGCTTCCTCCTCAGTGATGGTATGAACATCCATACCCTTGTCCAGGGTGACGTTCTTGCCGTCGTATTTCAGATACGGGCCATAGCGTCCGGCAGCCGCCACAATCTCCTTGCCATCCAGATGACCCACCAAGCGCGGCGCGCGGTCGGCATCTTTCTGCTGCTTGGCCTCAATCAACTGCACACATCTCTCCAACGTGATGGACAACGGATCCTCGTCCTTCGGAATAGAAACAAAGGCACTGTTATAACGAATATAGGGACCGAAACGGCCTGTGCCGACCACAACCTCAGCATTGTTCCAAGTGCCCACAGTTCTCGGCAACTTGAACAGTTCCAGCGCATCTTCCAACGTCAGTGTTTCAATGAACTGGTTAGAGCGCAGACGAGCGTAACGCGGTTTTTCGTCCGCATAGTTCTCCCCTATCTGCACCATCGGGCCATACTTGCCCAACTTGGCAATCACTTTGGCATTGGTTTTGGGATCATACCCCAAGAAACGCTCTCCGCTGGCCTTGGTGGAATAGTTCAAAGCATGGTCAACGGAGCTGTGGAAACCACCGTAGAAACGCTGGATCATACTCTGCCAGTTGTCCTTGCCCTCGGCAATGTCATCGAACTCCTTCTCCACATCCGCGGTAAAGCCATAGTCCATGATATCGTTGAAATTCTCCTGCAGATAGTCATTCACAATGATGCCTACGTCGGTAGGGATGATTTTATCCTTCTCGTAGCCGAATTTTTCTTTCTTCGTATCTTCTTTGATCACATTATCCTTCAACTGAATGCAAGAATAGGTGCGTTCGCTGCCCGGACGGGTTGCCTTTTGCACATAGCCACGCTTCTGGATGGTGGTGATCGTAGGGGCATACGTGGAAGGACGGCCGATGCCAAGTTCCTCGAGTTTCTTCACCAGGCTGGCCTCTGTATATCTTGCAGGCGGCTGCGCAAAACGCTGGGTGGCCGTAATCACCTGTGCATTCAGAGCCTCGCCCAACTGCATAGCCGGCAACATGCCGCGCACCTCTTCGTTGTCATCGTCCTTGGATTCCGTATAGACTTTGAGGAAGCCCGGGAACAGAATCACTTCTCCGGAGGCGATGAATTTCTCCTTGCGGCCAGTGACCGGTATCGTGATGTTGGTCTTCTCGGTTTTGGCATCACTCATCTGGGAGGCAATGGTACGCTTCCAAATCAACTCATAGAGATGCTTGGCGAAAGTGTCGCCCGGAATGGTCTGACGGGAAAGATCCGTGGGACGGATGGCCTCGTGAGCCTCCTGGGCACCTTTGGTCTTGGTGACATAGTTATGGATATGGACGTATGGTGCTCCGAACATCTCCGTAATCACCTCCTTGGCCGTGGCCAGGGCGACGGCGGAGAGGTTCACGGAGTCGGTTCTCATATAGGTGATGTAACCGGATTCGTACAGTTGCTGCGCCACCACCATGGTCTTGCTCACAGAAAATCCCAACTTGCGGGCGGCCTCCTGCTGCAAGGTGGAAGTGGTGAAAGGCGGCGCGGGGCTTTTCTTGCCCGGAGAGGTCTCAATGGCCTCAATCTTGAAATCAGCATTCTGGCAAGCCTGCAAGAACTCCACAGCTGCCGGCTGGTCGTTGAAACGCTTGTTCAACTCGGCCTTCAGTTCCACGTTCTTGTCGCGAACCGGGTTGAACACACCGTCCACCTTATAGGAAGACGTGGTGTTGAACTTCTCGATCTCATGCTCACGTTCCACGATCAATTTGACAGCAACAGACTGCACACGGCCGGCGGAGAGTTGCGGTTTCACCTTGCGCCAGAGCACAGGCGACAGCTCGAAGCCCACCAGACGGTCCAAGACACGACGCGCCTGCTGCGCGTTCACCAGGTCCACGTTCAGCTCTCGCGGTGTGGACAAGGCCTGCTCAATGGCCGGTTTGGTGATCTCATGGAAGACAATACGCTTCACCTTCGCGGGATCAATGTTGGTAACCTTCATCAAATGCCATGAAATGGCTTCTCCCTCGCGGTCGTCATCCGTTGCGAGCCACACCACGTCTGCTGCATCGGCTTTCTTCTTAATGTCATTAATCAATGATTTCTTGTCATCCAAAACCACGTACTGCGGCTCGAAATTCTTGGAAATGTCAATGCCCAGATCCTTTTGGGGCAAATCGCGAACATGGCCCTTGCTGGACACCACGTCAAAATCCTTGCCAATAAACTTTTGGATAGTTTTGGCTTTGGCAGGAGACTCTACAATAATCAAATTTTTACTCATAAGCGATAAGTGTTTGTATTTTGTTTAGTTAATTGGTTCGTAAAGTTTATAAAGTTCGTAAAGTTTATAAAGTTCGTAAAGTTTATAATGTTTATAAAGTTTATCATGTTAATCTGAAATAAATTCACTCTCAACTCTAATCTCTAAACTCTCAACTCTCGTAGTGATACCCCAACATCTCGTCCACCTTGTCGAACTGTTTGCTTTGAATCATCTTCCGAATGGTCGAAGAGTGAACTTCGGCATCGTTCACCAAAAATTCGGGGATATCGACCACTTTCACATGATGACGCTGGCATACCGCCTCGATTCTGGAGCGGTCGCCTTCGCGGTTGTGTCCCAGCGCATGGTTGGGCCCCATCACCAGCATGCTGGCATGGAGACAGCCGATCAGATAGCGCTCGATGAACTCCACATACGTGATTCGGGAAAAATCGCGAGTAAACGGGACAACCACCGCCACATCCACGCCCTGGTCGGCAATCAGTTCGAGATTGCGTTCCAAGTCGTTGATGAGGAAGAAATCGGAGTCCGGGTTCAGCAACTGCTGGGGATGAGGCGCAAATGTGACCACCACACTCTGTCCCTGATGACTGGCTGCGGTGTCGCACAAATAGCGAAGGATGCGCTGATGCCCCAGATGCACGCCATCGAAAGAACCGATGGCCACTACCGGGCGCGTCAGCGGGACAATATCCTCAAATCCTCTGAAAATCCTCATATTTATTAACGTAATTTGGCGTTCACCTCACGTTCGTAAGCGGCAATCAGTTTGGTCATCACCTTGTTGATCTCATCATCCGTCAAAGTCTTATCCGGATGCTGGAGCACGAAATTCAATGCGTACGACTTCTTGCCTTCCTCGATTTTGTCACCCTCATACACATCGAACAGGGAGATATGCTTGACCAATTTGGAACCGTACTTGCGTCCAATGCGTTCCAACTCGTCGTATGTAACATTCTTGGCCACCACAAGAGCCAAGTCACGTTTCACGGAAGGATAAGTGGCTATAGGTTTGTAATTCACTTTCTGCGTTGCAAACACCCGATCGACGGCAGACAGGTTGAATTCGGCGTAATACACTGGCTTCTTCAGGTCAAAATATTTGAGCACTTTCGGGCTCACCAAGCCCATCGTCACGATGATGTCCTCGCCACAGCAATAAGAAAGATGATCGGCGAACATGCGGGCGGGTTCATCCAAGGTCAATCTCAAATCCTGCATCGGGAAGTTCAGTTTTATCAACACATTCTCCACCATGTTTTTCAGATAGAACAGGTCAAGTTCCTTGGCCTTGTAGTTCCAGGAATCCTCGCACTCCCGACCAGTAACCAGCATGACCATTTCATCCCGCTCGCGATAACGCAAGACGACATCATCGCCCTTCTGCGTGTCAGGATTCAGGTGATAGGTCTTGCCAAATTCGAACAGACGGAGGTTCTGGTTCTTGTTGTTCACATTACGGACAATGTTCTCCAAGCCACCGAACAGCAGGGTCTGGCGCATCACACCCAACTCATTGCTCAGCGGATTCAGCAGTTTCACTGTCTCGCGACTGTCAATAAAATCAAAACGATCTGCGTATTCCATCTTGGTCAGTGAGTTGTTCATCACCTCGTAGAAGCCATTATCCACCAAGTAGTTGGAAACCACCATCTGCATCTGATAGGCAGTATTGCCCGTTTCAGGGGTCGGCATCTTATAAAACAGCGTATCGGGAATTTCTATGTTGTTGTAGCCATAGATGCGCAGAATCTCTTCAATGAGATCTATCGGGCGCGTCACATCAGCCTTGCTCAGCGGCACGCGCACAAGCAGCTGCTCATCGCCAGAGCTCTGCACCTCCATACCCAACATGGAAAGGATGCGCGAAATCGTCGGCTTGTCGATGACCTTGCCAGCCACCTTGTTCACCTGATCATACTTGAGCGTGATCTGCGCGGGTTCAATCTTATAGGGATAGATATCCACCAATTCAGAAATGATGGAGGCACCAGTCAGTTCCTGAATCAGGGCAGCGGCACGTTTCAGGGCATACACCGTGATGCTGGGGTCGCAGCCGCGCTCGTAGCGGAAGGAGGCATCCGTCTTCAGGCCATGACGCTTGGCCGTCTTGCGGATGGAAACGGGATTGAAATAGGCGCTTTCCAAGAACAGGCGAGTGGTGCCGTACGTCACGCCGGAATTCAGACCGCCGTAAACGCCTGCGATACACATACCCTCTTCGGCATTGCAGATCATCAGGTCGTCGGCGCTCAATTTCACCTCGTTACCATCTAAAGTGACAAACGAAGTACCTTCATCCAAATTCTTGACTATAACCTTATTGCCTTTAATCTTGTCAGCATCAAACGCATGCATGGGCTGACCTAACTCCAACATGATGTATTGGGTAATGTCCACCACATTGTTGATGGGCCGTATGCCCACGGCACGCAGCTTGTTCTGCATCCACTCCGGCGATTCGCCCACTTGCACATTGTCAAACAGCAAGCCGGAATAGCGCGGACAATCTTTGGTGTTTTCCACGCTCACATCAATACGGAGTTTCACATGGGCTATCGGCTTCACCTCCGGCACATTGGGGAGTATCAGCGGGGAGCAAGAACGTCCGTCCTGCATCAGCGCGGCATACAGGTCGCGGGCCACACCCGCATGGCAGATCGCATCGCAGCGGTTCGGGGTCAGTCCGATCTCAAAGACTGTATCCGACTCCACATGGAAATATTGGGATGCCGGTGTGCCCGGCACGGCCTCGCTATCAAGGACCATAATGCCATCATGGGAATTGCCCAAGCCAATCTCGTCCTCGGCGCAAATCATGCCTTCAGAAGGCTCTCCGCGCAGTTTGGACTTTTTGATGGTGAAGGACTCGTCACCATTGTACAGCACAGTGCCGATGGTTGCCACCACCACTTTCTGGCCGGCGGCCACATTGGCCGCGCCGCATACGATATGCAATGGTTCTTCAGCACCCACGTTCACTGTGGTAACGTGTAGATGGTCGGAATTGGGATGCGGCTCACAGGTGAGCACCTCACCAATCACCAGTCCCCTCAGGCCTCCGCGAATCACGTCAACCGTCTCAACTCCCTCTACCTCCAGACCGCAATTGGTCAAATAATGGCTCACCTCTTCGGGCGAAACATCAAATGTCATCAAATCCTTCAGCCACTTGTAAGAAATCTTCATAAATGTAAGTTATTATTAGTTAATATTATACAATAAAAATCCTCCGCACAATTTCAAGGTGCAAATATAATATATATATAAATAATGTAGTGGAGATGAAAATATTTTTTTTACGGCACTGGGTCATAACCGCTTCCACCCCAGGGATGGCAGGATGCGACCCGTTTCAGCGTGAGCCAGCCGCCCTTGAACGGACCATGTTTGCGGATAGCCTCGATACCATAGTTGGAACAGGTGGGCGTGTAGCGGCACGCACGCCCGATGAACGGCGACAACGTCATCTGATAGAGCCTGATAAGCCCTATCATAATGGCGGCAAGGCCTTTGCTAAAGAGGTCATACAGTTTTCTCATTCCTTTGGGTTTCCAAAGCAAGATTGATTTTTTGAAAAACAGAAGATGTAGCTTCACGAACTTCCGCAAAGGAGGCCATCTCTTTGGCCACGAAAATCCAACACAAACGGCAGCACTTCCCTTCCGGAACCAATAGCTGATGTTTTTCCAGACGATAGCCCTCGCGCATCAGGCGTTTCAGACGGTTGCGATCCACCGCGTGGTGAAACCGTTTCTTGGGAACCGTCACGGCAAGTTGCACGGAAACGCGGCCCGATTGCTCAGGCAAATCATAGTAACATTTTATAGGATAAGAATATACGGATTGATTCGCATCCATAACCTCCTTGATGGCGAGGGAGGATTTAAGATGTTCGCTGCGGGGGAAGACCTGTTTATCTTCTACGGGTTGCATATTCTTTCAGGAATGCGTCCAGCGCATCAGTGATGGAGGGATAATCCTTGGTGGGGGCAGTCACCTGGGCGGTCCAGCCGGCATTCTCCAAAGCGGTGATCACGGCCGACCCAAGCGCGGCGAAAGCCACCTCTCCCTGCTTGAAATCAGGGAAATTCGTCTGCAGCGACTTCACTCCATTCGGGCTGAACATCACAATCATATCGTACTTGGAAATGTCAATATCTTCCGCAAGATTGGCTGAGGAGGTAGTGAACACATGCGCCTGGTCATACTGTATGCCCTTGGCATCCATAAACTCCAGCATCTGCGCCGAAGCACCGTCAGGACCGCACGGCACGAGCATCTTCAGGTCTCTGTTCTTCCACAAGAGGTCGTTGAGACTGGAGATATTGCTATCCTTGGCGGCGAAAATCTTACGCTTGCGGTACTGGATGTATTTCTGGAGATAGTTGGCCACTGCATCCGTGGAGCAGAAATACTTCATCGTCTCAGGGATATCCAAACGCATATCCTTGCACAGCTCAAAGAAATGATCTATCGTGTTCTTGCTCGTGAACACTACAGCCGGATGCTCCAAAATATTGATTTTGGACTTGCGGAACTCCGTTGCAGTAATGCTTTCAATCTTGAAAAACTTGTAGAAATCGATGTTGATGCTATACTTGCGTTTCAACTCCGCATACGGGGATTTCTCAAAATCAGCAGGTGCATTTTGGGAGATAAGAATGTTTTTTATCTTCATTTTTCACTATTTTTCAATATTCAATATTTCACCTTAATTAACTATGTATCAAATAATTGATATACATTTCACCAGCAATACCCAAGGTAAAATTTCAAGCGTGCAAAAATAGAGAAAAAAATGAAACAAATTAATATTCCGAGGATTTATTTTCAGAAGACGATACAGATACAGGCCTAATATCACGAAAAACACAGGAATAAAGGCGTACATGACAGCAAAATTGCCGAGTGCATGATACACGATGAGGAATGGCAACAGCAGCATGGCCACATTGGTCGAAAACACGAATTTATAGAGATTGAGGCTGTAGCGTTCCTTCTGGTGGTCAAACAAGCCTGTATAGACAACATTGGCAAAAAAAACGAGGATATAAAGCACCGCCAGAACGGCGAACACGCTCCCGTACGCACCCCAGAAGGTCAGTTGAGACACAAGTGGAGCTTTAAAGCGCATGATTATGAGCACTATACCCAATGCCATAGTAAAAAGATCGAACAGCAATGTCACCGGGAACATCATTTCCTCCAGCACTTTGCTTTCTCGAATCAAGAGAGAGAAGAAGCGCTGGGAATACAGCGAACGGATGAGGTTCGACAAACGGCGGCGGAAAAGCACGACGGATATGGTCATCAGGAAAATCAGCGCACACAGCACGATAGTCACCCCGTTTTCGGGTTGGGGCACTGCGTCGGCACTGTATTCGGCTACAGCAAGGGCATGATGCTCAAACAAGGACAGCAGCACAGCGATTACTTGACCAACAGTTTCTTCGTTACAAGCATTTTACCCTTCTCCTCAATGCCATAGACATAGATGCCGGGGGCCAGCTCGGAGGTGGAAACCACAGCACGGCCTTCACCCTGCACTGCCTGGCGATAAACCTCTCCGCCAAGGATATTACGAATCACCAAATGGGCACCCTGCGGGTTCTCGACCTTATATCGGATATTCACGGAAGTGGTAGCCGGATTGGGATATGCGGAAGCCTGCACAGCGGTAACATGCTGCTGAACGCCCAAGGCGGTGGAGGCATACACGTAGAAATTGACTTCATCAGAAGGATCATCCGTATTGAAGAAGGTGAATCTTATCACGGAAGTGCCTTGTGAGTTGCATACATAGTCTGCGTGAAAAGAGCCGTTGCTCACATCCTCCGCATTGATAGTTTCACCCGGGGCAAGTTCGAACTCGCCTGATTGTTGTTCCACACACGTTCCCCCGACACAGAAGGTCAGTTCGTCGCCAGGTACAAAAGTGACATCTCTTCGTTTCACACGGAGGAACACATTTTGCGAGCTGACATTCGAATAACCCACATACGCATGCGACGTGTCACCCACAAAAGTGGCCATATAGATGGTGTCCTCGTTATTCAGAGGTTGTCCGTTATAAAACAATTGTACCGATTGAGCGGAAGCAAAAGAGGCGCAGAGGCCAATAACCAGAATAGCGATGAATTTTTTCATACCGTTGAAATTTTACAATGCGCAAAAATACAAAAAAAACAAAGCGGGTGGCTGAAAAATCAGACACCCGCCAAATATTATCCAAAGGAAGGATTATTTTCTTCTTCTTTTGGGTTTGAGGTTGTGTTTGGCGACGAAATCGTCGAGGACTTCCTTCAGGGTCGGGGTGCCGATTTCCTGGAGTTCGTAACCAACCTTCACAACCGGTTGTTTGATCTTGATGAAACGCGGCAGGTCGATAGGAGTACCGATCACAACTGCGTCGCACGGAGTGTTGGCAATGGTCTTCTCGAGGTCCTTCATCTGCTCTGCGCCATAACCCATAGCAGGAAGCAAAGTACCGATGTTCGGATAAATCTTGAAGGTTTCGGAGAGTTTGCCAACGGTGTAAGGTCTCGGGTCAACGAGTTCAGCACCGTGTTTCAGAGCGGCAACCGTACCGGCACCGATCTTCATCTCACCGTGGGTCAATGTAGGACCGTCTTCCACCACGAGGACTTTCTTGCCCTTGAGGAGTTCCGGTTTGTCAACCGTGAGGATGGAAGCAGCGTCGATCTGCTTAGCGGTCGGGTTGATCTTGCGCAAGTTAGCGCGAACGGTGTTGATGTTGTCCAGAGAAGCGGAGTCGATCTTGTTGATGACGATAACGTCAGCCATACGAGCGACAACTTCACCAGGATAGTAGCTCACCTCTGCGCCGGGACGCAACGGGTCTGCCACGCCGATGGTCAAATCAGGAACGTAGAACGGGAAGTCGTTGTTACCGCCGTCCCACAGCACGATATCACAACCGTCGGGATCGTTCTCAGCGCCAGCCATCTCGACCCACTTGCCGGTTTGAGGATCTTTGGTCTTGCCACCCTTGAGGATAGCTTCATAGTCAACACCAGCATAGATAACGTTACGTTTGGTGACCACGTGCGGTTCATACTCTTCCATCTCCTCGATGGTGCAGTTCTGATATTTGAGATCATCAACGCAAGCGAAACGTTGGACGATTTGCTTGTTCAAATCGGGATCGTAAGGCATGGGGTGACGCACGGCGACCACTCTGAAGCCCATTCCAACGAGGTATTCAATGATTTTACGGGAAGTCTGGGACTTACCACAACCAGTACGGGTAGCGCCAACGGCGATGACGGGCTTTTTGGATTTCACCATAGTGTCATTCGGGCCCATGAGCCAGAAGTTGGCACCAGCAGCGTTCACGATAGCGCTTACGCCCATGACGTATGCATAAGGTTTGTCGCTGTATGCGAACACACAATCGTCAACGTCGAATTTCTTGATCAATTCTGCCAATTGGGATTCCGGATAGATCTTGATGCCCTTCGGGTAGAGATCTTCGCCAGCCAGTTCCTTCGGATACATACGGTCGTCGATACCGGGGATTTGCTCAGCGGTGAAAGCGACTACGTTGTAGTTCTTGTTGTGACGGAAAAAGGTGTTGAAGTTGTGGAAGTCTCTTCCAGCTGCACCAATAATGATGACATTTCTTACTTTTTTCTTCATAAAAAAACTGTTTTTAATTGTTAGTTATAAATGTGTTGTGTCGTTTTTTTCAAAAAAGCGTGCAAATATATAAAAAATATTCCAACATTCAATCAGAAAGGTCCAAACAGCCCGAATTATTTCGTCTGATTGGCCACTACGGCCTGCATGGCTTCCAAATCGTCCTGACTAACGCCGACATATTCATCCTTCAGGATCTGCATATCCTCGTCCAACTCCATCAGATACGGCACGCCGGTAGGTATGTTCAACTTCACAATCTCCTCGTTGGAGAGGTTTTTCATAAACTTGATGATACCGCGGATACTGTTGCCGTGCGCCACGATAAGTACCTGGCCATATTGGTGCAGGTTCTCCACAATACTGGTATTCCACAGGGGGATGATACGACGAGTGGCATCGGAGAGGGATTCCGTGCCGGGACGGGCAGCGCGACTCTTCACGCCTTGGTAGCGGATGTCGTACTTGGGATGGCGCGGGTCGTCGTCGGGGATGGGAGCCGGGGCCACATCATAGCTTCGCCGCCAGAGCATGACCTGTTCCTTGCCGAACTTCTCCACAGCCTCCTGCTTGTTCTGTCCCTGTAACATGCCGTAATGCTTCTCGTTCAACCGCCAGCTTTTCTCCACGGGCAACCACATACGGTCCATCTCCTCCAAAATATAGTTCAACGTCTTGATGGCCCGCTTTAAATAAGATGTATAGGTATAGCGGATGTCCAAGCCCGCTTCCTTCAGGATACGTCCGGCCCGCTTCGCCTCCTCAACGCCCTGCGGAGTGAGGTCAACATCAGTCCAACCTGTAAACTGGTTAGACAGGTTCCATTCGCTTTGGCCATGCCGCACTAAGATAAGTTTATACATAGGTAATTATAGGTTAAAGGGGTAAAATAGGTAAATGGGGTGAATGAGGTGAAAAGAGTAAAGGAGTAAGATCAAAGACCAAAGACCAAAGGCCAGTAACAATGGCTAAATCCGGTTGTCCTTGTCAGGGAATAGAATCCAGGGCTTGAAGTGTTTTGCATCCTCAAAGTCCATGGAGCAGTAGGAAATGATCACCACCACGTCGCCCACACACACCTTGCGCGCGGCAGGACCGTTGAGGCAGATGACGCCGGAGTCTTTGGCACCCTTGATCACGTATGTCTCGAATCTCTCTCCATTGTTCACATCCAACACATGTACCTTCTCGTTCTCAATCAGATGAGCAGCCTCCATCAACGTCTCGTCGATGGTGATACTGCCTACATAATTCAGGTTGGCCTCTGTAACAGTGACCTTGTGTATCTTGGATTTTAATAATTCTATTGTCATTTTCAAAGATATTATCTCAAAATCTACAATCGAAAATCGCTATTTATATCTAATATTGTCAATAAGCCGCACCTCGCCCACATACACCGTGATGAAGCCCATCACGCCGTCGGCCTCCGCCAAGGAATGCACGGTCTGGAGGGTCTTGTCGTCCGCAATCTCAAAATAATCAAGCTTGAAATCAGAGATCTTGGCGATTTCGGCTTCCACAAAAGCCTTGATTTGGGGCACATCCCCCTGCTTTCGCGACTCCACGAGTATGCGGTAAATATTGGCTGACGTCTCAAACTGCTCGGGTGTAAGGCGGCGATTGCGGGAGCTCATGGCCAGTCCGTTCGGCTCGCGCACGATGGGACAGGGCACGATTTCGGATTGGATGCCGCATTGGCGCACCAGTTCACGGATCACGGCAATCTGCTGGTAGTCCTTCTCGCCGAAATAGACCTTGTCGGGCTGCACCCAGTCGAGCAGGCGACGCACAATCACCCCTACCCCATTGAAATGGCCGGGGCGCGCGGCACCTTCCATCACCTCCTCCACGGGACCGAAATGGTACTCTTCCGTAGGCGGGGTCGGGAAAATCTCCTCCACGGAGGGAGCAAATGCATAGTCGGCATAGTCACCGATCAGCTCCACATCACTATCCAAAGTTCTGGGGTATTTGATCAGGTCGTCTTGGTTGTTGAACTGCACGGGATTCACGAAAATGGAGACGAAAACCACGTCATTCTCCAGTCTTGCCCTTTTGATCAGGGAGAGGTGACCGTCGTGCAACGCACCCATAGTGGGCACAAAACCGATGGTTTTTCCTTCTGATTTTACGTTCTCAACAGCTTTTTTCAGTTCTGCAATAGTGTTAATTATCAGCATAATTCTTTACAAAACATCTAATTATCAAAATAAAGCTCACTTTTTTCTCAAAAAAGCGGGCAAAGATACATTTTTTATGATTCTATTTGATATTTTCTTCCACCATTTCTTTCAATGATGCGATAACATCCGGATCATTGATAGGCAGACCATCCAGAATCTCGTTCACCTCCTTGGTATCCAAAGTGTAATCCACCTCGTCATCGAGTTTGTAATGGAAGATGAAACGGATATCGGGATAGGCGGAGATGGTGAGCACAACGGTGCCGGCCAGGTCGCCCATCGGAGGCGTATCGAGGTGCGTAAGCCCAAAAATGGCGGTAACTGTGGTGCCCACGCCCTCCTGCGACTGGATGCTCATGGAGCCGCCCGTCATCTCGCTGTTCTGCTTGAGCAAAGGTAGTCCCAATCCCACTTTGCGCGTGGTTCGCGAAGTGTAGAATGGGTCGATGACCTTCCGCACGGTTTCCTCACTCATGCCGCAGCCGTTATCCTTGAAAACCAAGGTAAGCGTATCTTTTTCTGTGTCCAACAGGACCTCCAGCGTAATCTCCGTGGCTTTGGCGCGCGTGGAGTTCTGCAGGATGTCCATGATGTGCATGGATAAATCCTTCATGGCATTATGCGTTTAGCAATTGGTAAATCTTGCCAGCGGTTTCAAACGTCTGCTCGGAAGTACCCAGCACGGGAATTTCCTCCTCCTTGGCTTGCTCGAGCATGTCCTCGTCAGGCTTGCTGCCCTTCACGAGCACCACACAGGCCAATTCCTTGAGGGAGGCAATGGCGATGACATTCTTGTGCGTCTGCAGCGTCACCCACGCATGACCCTCCTGGGCAAAGCCCATCACATCGCTGAGCAGGTCGGAAACATAACCGCCCTTGATTTCATTTCCAAGATTCTCCTCACCACAGAAAACGGTGAGATTCAATTTTTCTACTAAGTCTTTAACTGTCATTGTTCAGGTATTTGGTTGTTGGTTATTGGCTATTGGCCATATTAATTACTCTCTCAAATCTAAACTTCAAGACGCACACACCTCCCATCCTCGCCATGCAGGGCTTTCTTGATTTCTTCAAAACTTCGCGTTTCCATCTCCAAATAACAAGGTGCAGTGCCGATTATATCGGGCAGATGGGCATCGGAGCTACGAGTGAACATCTTATTTTTCAGATATTTGTGCACTTTTAAAATTTCCTCCTTGTTGCCATGTTTCGATAATTCCACCGCATCGTAATCCAAATCGAACGGAATGAAACCCAATTGACTGATGAGACTGGTGGTCGATTTGTCAATATGCGCAGGCACAAACAGGCCGCCAATGGAGTGCACGAAATCGGCAATCTCGTTCACCGACTGGTCGATTGCAGAGGTAAGCAAGCGGGGCTCCTCATATACAATGTTGTACTCTTCATCAATCTGCACTTGGTCGCCGAAAACATCAGGGTTATTGGGGATGTCGGGCAGATGCTCGTCCAGATAGGCCTGCAACTTATCGAGGGCCTCGTGGTCGGGCATATAGGCCAGGCAGTGCGCCTCCTCCTTGGTGGTGATTTCGGCACCGCAGAGCACAAAAATGTCGCGGTTGTGGGAGTAGTGTTCCGCCAGCCGGCAGTGGCGTGTGGAGTTGTGGTCGGTGATGGCTATCACATCTATGCCCTTCTCCAGCGCGATGGAGATGATGTTGTCGGGTGTCATCTCCAAGTCCCCGCAAGGAGAGAACAGCGTGTGCGTATGAAGGTCCGCCTTATAGATGTGCATAGCCTGTTTTTAAAAGCGGTGGCAAAAGTACAAAAAAACTATGGTTTAATCCACCGCCTTCGGACTTTTAAAATAGTAGCCAGCATGTAGAGACCTTTTTCGGTAAAGGTTTTAGGAATGGCAGCAGAATATTTATGTCAATAGAACCGGTGGAAATTTTCCACCAGTATCATGCACCACAGGATTTATTCTCCAGCTTCTTGCTGCCAGATTTTTGTCAAATCTCTCACAATAGGCATCACCTCTTCTATTGGACGCACACTCCCTTCTCTGACAGACATTTCCACCGCCCGATGAATTCTATAAAAATTGGGGACATTGGAACTTGTATCAGAAGGACATTCAATATCGAATGTGGTTGCACCTCCAGATTGCCAACCAGAAAAGAATGTCCAACTTGGAGCATCGTATATAGGCGGAACATCAATTTCACATATGTTTTCACGAGCGGTTTTTACGGCTAACCGGTACAATTCGATCAAAGGGCCTGCCAGACTATCGGGCAACTCAACAAAACAACGTTTTGTCTCTATCGTATCAGGCAGTATCTCAAACACTGGATTCCCTACCGAATCAACCATGACAGATCCATCTTGATTAAGGCAAACATGAGGAAATGGAATGTGGGATAGACTTTCCACAAGAACCAGTTCACGAGTTATGTAACTATATGAGTACCCATAATCAGGTTTCTCAAACCCCGGATTATACAAAAATGCAAAATCATAGTTTTCAACGAGCAGTTTAGACTTCCTCACTGAATCCCAATAAAACCCTGGTGGACTAAAATTGTATGGAGCAAGTACCCGCTGCGCATGAAGAACGGGGACGAAAGCAAAAAAGGTTAGAGTGATGGCGGTCGCCACAATCAGACTATGACGAAAAGAATTTAACAGGGATAACATGATTTACCAACTAATGGAATAATTATAGCCGCCGGAGCCGGAAGGTTTGGGCGATTTTTTGTCTTTGGCTGTTTTCTTGGTGGGTTGCAGTGTGTAGGAGATGGTTCCGCCGGTCGGGGCAGGTGTGGGGGCCAGATGGAAATTGATATTCAGTTTGCAGTTCACCTTGAGGCGGATACCACGGTTGCGGGCCTTGTCGTAGCGCAGCATCTGCACCAAACGGATGGCCTCCTCGTTGCAGGAGGGGCACAGACTCTTTATCACGGTGGGATTCTCCACAAAACCGTCGTCATTCACCTGATAACCAATGGTGACCACCCCCTCGATGCGCTGTTCCATGGCGTCTTGCGGATATTGCAAATGGGCTTTCACAAACTCGCGCAACGCCTTGGCACCGCCCGGATATTGAGGCTTCTCCAGAAATTTCTTCTTTTTCTTCTTGTCTTCTGTCATCATCTCCTGATTTCTTTTACAATTTTTCCATCCAATGTCGGATATCCTCAATCCGCTGCCGGTACTTCTCCGCCTGCGATTCAATAAAGTCCTCGCTGTACTTGGTATCACAGAAGCCGTTGCCGCGCGCAATGTAGGAGGGGTCATCCAACTCGTCGGCCACCTCCAGATAATTCTGCAAATACAACTCGTTCTGTTTCAGCAGTTCGGAAAGACGCTCGGGCATCGTCTCTATCGTTTCACCATCAGAAAACCTATATATCATATCTTTGAACAAAATCGGGACAAAGATACAAAATATGATATTTTCCCACATTTCATGCTTGAAAAATTATCAATTTAATATATCTTTGCAGCCTCAAAAAAACATCAATGAGTAACCGAAAAATTCTGGTCATATACACGGGAGGCACCATCGGCATGATGATAGATCCCGACAGCAAGGCGCTCAAGCCTTTTGAATTCAAGAACATACATCAGCAGCTTCCCATGCTGCACCTTATAGAGGCAGACATTACCTTCCAGGATATGCTGCCTCTTATTGATTCATCGGACACCAATCCCGACTTCTGGGTGCGCTTGGCCAAGACGGTCGGCGAAAACTACGACAAGTACGACGGCTTCGTCATCCTGCACGGCACCGACACCATGGCTTACACGGCTTCGGCGCTGAGTTTCCTGCTGGACAATCTCAGCAAGCCGGTCATCCTCACGGGCGCGCAGCTCCCGCTGGGTGTCATCCGCACCGACGGGCGACGCAACATCCTGAACGCCATCGCCATAGCCGCCGAGTACGTGGACGACAAACCCGTCATTCAAGAAGTGTGCATCTATTTCCAGAACAACCTGTACCGCGGAAACCGCACATATAAAGACAACGCTTCGCGCTTCAATGCCTTCTACTCACCCAACTACCCTATCATTGCCGAAGTGAACACCACAGCGGAATTCCACACCAATCTGCTGCACTACGAGGCTCCCGGCGCGCCGTTCCGCTACTATACCCGCATGGACAGCCATGTGGCACTTGTCAAGATTTACCCGGGCATCAGCGTCGAGTTCATGCGCAATGTCTTCAACACGCCCGGCCTGCGCGCCGTGGTGATGGAGACCTTCGGCGTTGGCAACGCACCGACCTCGCCCGAATTCACCCAGATATTGCATGATGCAGTTAATCGCGGCATCGTCATCGTCAACGTCACCCAGTGCAAGGGTGGCGGCGGTGTGGAGATGGACCGGTACGCGACAGGCAAGAACCTGGCCGATATCGGCATCACGAGCGGACGCGACATGACCACCGAAGCGGCCGTCACCAAGCTGATGTTCCTGCTCGGGCAATACGACACCCCCGACGATGTGCGGCGTGAGGTGGCTGTTTCGATGCGTGGGGAGATGACAATGGAATAGATTAGAGATTAGGGGTTAGAGATGAGAGTTTAGATACATTTTGATAACTATACGAATATGACCGTTATCACTTTCTTGACGCTTTTGGGCAGTCTTGCCTTGTTGATGTTCGGCATGAAGACCATGAGTGAGGCCTTGCAGAAGTTGACTGGCGGTGGATTGCGCAAGGTGCTAAGCACCATGACCACCAACCGATTCACAGGCATCATCTCCGGAGCACTGGTCACCACAGCCGTGCAGTCATCGACAGCAACCACCGTGCTTACTGTGAGCTTTGTCAACGCCAGCCTTCTAACGCTATCACAGGCAATCTCTGTTATTATGGGCGCAAACATCGGAACCACGGTCACCGCGTGGATTATTGCCCTGTTCGGGTTCAACTTCCAGATGAGCGTCATCGTGTTCCCGCTGTTCGCGGTCGCCATCATGCTCTCCTACTTCAAGAGCCCCAGTGCCAAGTCATTCGGTGACTTCATCTTCGGTTTCTCGTTCCTGTTTCTGGGCATTGCCACCCTTCGCGAGAACGCCATTGCCATGGACCTGCCGCACAACGATGCCGTGATGCACTTCTTCACCGCTTGCCGCGACCTCGGGTTCCTTTCCTACGTCATATTCCTGCTGCTGGGTGGCATCCTCACTATGTGCGTGCAGTCGTCCGTCGCCATCATGGCCATCACAATGATTCTGTGTTCAACGGGCGTGGCCGACATTTACCAAGGCATCGCTTTGGTGCTGGGTGAAAACATCGGCACCACCATCACCTCAAACATCGTGGCTCTGAACGCCAACACGTCAGCCCGCCGCGCAGCCCTCTCACACCTGATCTTCAATCTGTTCGGCGTATGCTGGATCCTTCTGATCTTCCGTCTCTTCATCAAGATGGTCTGCTCCATCGTGGGCTTTGACCCGACGGCAGACCTCACCGCCGACCCGAACGCTGCCACCCGTATCAACTTCGCGCTTTGCGCCTTCCATACCGCCTTCAACCTCTGCAATGTGCTCATTCTCGTTTGGTTCATTCCCACTTTCGAAAAATTGGTCTGCCATCTTATCAAAGGCAAGGAAGAGGACGAGGACATGCGTCTGCGCTTCATCAGCGGTGGTTTACTTTCCACCTCCGAGCTCTCGCTTCTGGAAGCCCGCAAGGAAATCAACCATTTCGCCATGCGTGCACACCGCATGTTCGGTTTCGTACCCCAGCTGCTCGAACTCAAGAACAATGACGAATTTGTCAAGCTCTTCACCCGTATAGAAAAGTACGAAGGCATCAGCGACAACATGGAGGTTGAGATTGCCAACTATCTGAACCAAGTGTCGGAAGGACGACTCAGCCCTGAAAGTAAGACCCAAATACGATGCATGTTGCGCGAGATTTCCGAGATTGAGAGTATTTGCGACAGCTGTTACAACATGGCGCGCACCATCAACCGTAAATACAAGATGCGGGAAGAATTCACTGATGAGCAAACGTCGCATGTCAAGCACATCTGGGAACTTTGCGACAATGCACTCTCCCAGATGGAGTTGATTCTGGAAGACACGGACCACAAGGTGGACCCGCGCATTTCCCTCAACATCGAGAACGAAATCAACCACTACCGCACCCAGCTCAAAGAGAACAACGTGGCGGATGTAAACGACAAGAAATACGATTATCAGACTGGTGTCACCTACATGGACTTGATCAGCGACTGCGAAAAGCTGGGCGACTACGCCATCAATGTGGTGGAGGCACACACGCAAGTCAAACTCACCACGTAAGCCTTATGGAAATCGAGATCTGCTGCGGTTCCATCCAGTCGGCGGCCAACGCAAAGGCCGCCGGAGCAAAGCGCATCGAGTTGTGCCAGAACCTGAACGAAGGGGGCACTACCCCTTCCTACGCTGCCATCAAGCAATGCGTAGAAGAATTGCATTTGGATGTGTTTGTGCTCGTGCGCCCGCGACCGGGCAATTTTGTCTATAACGAGCTGGAAATACGAACTATGGAAGAGGATGTGCGCATTTGCAAGCAATTGGGCGTAGCGGGCATTGTGGTGGGCTTCCTGCATGAAGACGGCAGCATTGACACTGCGCTCACGCGCCGCTTCACGGAGCTTGCCGCACCGGTTCCGGTTACTTTCCACCGCGCGTTCGACAGATGCAAAGATTGGAAAAAGTCGTTGGAGGAGGTGATTGCCTGCGGCTGCAAGCGCATCCTGACCTCCGGCTGTCAACCCACTGCCATGGAGGGCAAAGACACTCTAAAAGAGCTGGTCCGTCTCGCCGGCGACCGTATCACCATTCTGGCAGGCAGCGGCGTGCGCCCGGACAACGTGCGCGAGCTCGTGACCTACACAGGTGTGCGCGAAGTGCACGGCTCGTGCAAAGTGCAAACCAAGGGCGGCTACGACGAAACGTGCGCCGAAGAGGTGGTCGCGCTGCTAAAGAATGCCTCAACCATAACACGATAACTCCGTGTCAAAAAATATCCTAATGACACGAATCCGTTAAAAGAAACAAAATCGATTATCTCCTAAATCAGGATAAAGAGAAAGAGTTGCAAGAAACATGTAATCTCCGCAAAAAAGATCCAGGCATTGTGTGAGTGGCTGGAAGAGTATTTACTGTTATAAACTGCCTCCACCCGAGAGCCAAACAAAATGGACAAACAATAAACTATCAAACTGGCTAACACAGTGATTTTCGCCGTAATCCAAAAATACACTGTGCTTAATACGATTGCTCCCACCGCATTAACATAATGGGCCAACTTTTTCCAGCCGTACTTGAATAGGGCACTGGGTTTAAATTTATCAATCAAATGTTGTTTGATAACGGCAATAGGATGCTCTTCTTCAAGTAAATCCGTAGTCTCTTCATCACCCTTTGCAATACATTTCTCGCTATTAGGCTCTTTCGGACCAGATTTGTAGCATCCACAGATTCCGATAGAAATCATAGCAACCCAATTGGCTATGGCAAACCATTTCAAGCCAACCGGAGCTACGATATACCAATAAATACAAAATGGCGTCGCTGTAAAAAAGCACCATACAGCAAACAGCCAATCCCACTTTTTGCTCAGCAAATAGTAGGTTTCAGAAATTGTGACAGGTATACCAAACTTGCATAACACGAAGATGATATAACTCATCCACAATATTACACTAATAATAGGCAGAACTATCATATTAACAATTCTTATATTATCTTGATAATTTAAGCTTGCAAAAATAAAAAAAATCTCAAATAATCACTTCTTGAATTTTATTTTTTTATGCCCAAAATCCTTACTCTTAATTTGCTTCTAAAAGCATCACCATTCTCAAACTTTTCGGCGCTGCACGATTCCATCCATCTCTATTTCGATTTCCTCTGCATTAAGCACCGTAATCGTGGCGTTGTTCCCACTACCATTCTCGTCCAAGGCCTGCAAGGCCACCTTGCCAGATTGCAAGGCCAACTGATTGTTTCTAGGCGTGAAATCATACCAATAGTTGCCCTGTACCCATTCACCCTCGAAGGGCTGTTGGATATCGTATGACAAAGAAGTGAAGTAAATTTCATCCTGACATACATCTCCGGAACAATGATAAATAAAGGTAGTATGCATAAATGTTCCCCGTCCTTCCAAAGACATCGTCGTTTCAGCAAGGGATTCGGGGATATCAGCTGTGCCAAGCGTGAATTTGAAATAGATGCTTCTGTCGGCGGAATATATCTCCCAAACGCCATTTCCTTTATTCTCCAAGAAAAAGCGGATTCTATCGAGTGGATTATCTGATGCGTTATCCCGAATATACAACATGCTCATCTTCCCTCCTGGCTCGGAAAATGCGATTCCATTTTCCATATTCACGCGCAGCATAACACGACCTGGCATCTTAATATCCCAGGAATGATCAGACAAAACATTTATTTCTGTGTTGCTGTAAAAGTGCCTCAGAATTTCAGGTTTCTGTTCTTCCGAAGCTTGTGTCCAGGCATAAAGATTAAAAGTCGGTTCCACAATGTTCATGAACAGCATGTGCACATCTTCAACCCAACCTTTATACATCAGGTGACCGGTTTTGGTCTTCATCAGCTTGCCTTCACCAATCTCACAACCAGTCATCAGCAAGACTGCTATAATCATTACTAATACTCTAATGGACTTATTCATTATGTTATAAAATCTTCCTTATTGTTATTAAAACTCATATCCAAATCCAGCGGAAAGAAATCCTTTGTAACCGATCCCCAATTCAACATTGCCGAACCAGTGCTTTGCCCCGGCCTTCACACCGAAAGCGGTCAACTGGCAAGCAGCTCTATAGAAAGTATGTGTTTTATCATCATATTGATGAGGTTCCTTCAGAGAAATGATTCGCAATCCTAAACCGAAACCTGAATAGAGGGTTACATGCTTGCGGTTGAAGTAGGAAAAGCGCAAATCTGGCATACAAGTGAAATGAACTTCGCTGCCGTGGCCTGTGATTTCATCTGAAAAACGGTCGTGCCAGGTGTTGTGCAAACCTGTAATAGTTGTCAAGCCACCCACCCAGAACCATTTCGTCGCACGATAATGGTAGTTAAAGGAAAATGTTGGCACAAAGCGTGTTATAGGATAATCACCTATCGGCCGCGTCCAATAAACCGCGGAATAGGTGTACGGAAATTCCTGAAAGAGGGTCGAAAAAAAGTTTGAAAAGCCAATACTACTGCCGTTGACGGCCAGCACAGGATCGCCAACATTGAACTGGAACTCATGGCGCGGCAGTTCCTGCTGCCAAGTATCTGTAGCACGGCGTTGCTTGTAGCGGCGAAATGTGTGGATATAGGCCACTTGCAGATTGAAGTTGGTGTTACGGGTAAAAAAGGTTCCTTCGCCTTGTACATTACAACCCGGATTCTTGTATTGATATTCGCCGTCCGACACATGCTGGAATCCCACATTCGCCCCAACCGACCCCCGAATCAAATCACCATAGGGCAACCGAAAGTAAAGCCCGACATCTGTCACCAATGAGACATAAAGGGGTTTCATAGCAATATCCTCATAAGTTGTAATCCAGATATCTCCATCCGCGTAATCCATTTTATACCCGAATGCAAACTTTGCACCAAGGTCAGCCATAATGGCAAATTTGTCATTGAAAGGGTAATGAAACTCGAATTTCAACGGAAGCAGCAAATTGGGAATCATTGAGTAATGGTGGAACTGGTTATACAACCAAAAGTCAGGATCATCCATATCGGCACCTGGCGCATCATCGAAATGGGGTTTGAAGTTGAACACGCGGAATGTGCCGAAATTCAAACCCAAGGACACGCCGAAGTGACTGAAATGGTATGAGAGCTCTACTCCCAACTCACCTCCGAATCCGGGCAGACTAATCATGTAGGGATCCTCAGCTGTGAGGGTTGCGGGCAAAACCAGTTGCGCCTGCGTGGTCATCCCGATACGGAAACCATTGTCCCAAACCGGTATCTGCACTGGCGCATTGGGAGCTTGCACCGAATCCTGCCCGTGCGCCACTCCGCAAAGCAGCAATACCGATGTCATAAAGCCAAGTATTATATGCCTCGTCTTAAGTTCCATAGACTTAATCTTTTTTTTATAATTGCTGCAAAAATAAAAAAATAATCTAAAAGATGTATCTTTGCCTCTTCATTATGCACACCCAAAATATGAAAAGAGTCCTATCCACCTTTGTTTGTTTCATCCTCTTCTCCATCCCCACCCTGTTCGCCCAAACCGACTACTGGGCCGCCGTGCAGCAGGATTACAACGGACGCGACGGCATTCCCGAGAATGTGCGCCTATCTATTGGGCAATACATGATCAAATCGGGCTTCCGGAGTCGTGACATGGCGCAATATCTCACTTTTCTGTATGCCTACATGCCGCAGAGCGATTTGGCCGACTACGACTTCGATTTTTTTGACCAGCAGGTGAAGATTGCCTGCGAGGCGCGTGAGACCTTTTCATGGGGCAAGACCATTCCGGAGGATATCTTCCGCCATTTCGTGGTGGTTTATCGCGTGAACAATGAAGATTTGGATACGGCCAGGGCATACATTTTCCACCAGCTGAAAAACCGGATTATGAACATGAGCATGTACGAGGCGGCGTTGGAGGTGAACCACTGGTGCCATGAGCATGTGGATTACCAGCCCGCCGATGTGCGCACTTCCGCACCGTTAGCCACACTGAAAACCTCGCACGGTCGTTGCGGCGAGGAGAGCACCTTGACGGTGACGGCCCTGCGCGCCGTGGGCATCCCCGCCCGCCAGTGCTACACTCCGCGCTGGGCGCACTGCGACGACAACCACGCCTGGGTGGAGGTCTGGGTGGACGGCAATTGGTGGTTCCTCGGCGCCTGCGAGCCCGACCCCGACCTCAATATGGGCTGGTTCGCCTACCCCTCCACGCGCACCATGATGGTGCACACCAACGTCTTCGGTCGCTACAACGGTCCCGAAGAGGTGAACAAGAAGACAAAATACTACTCCTGCATCAATGTTTTGTCCAATTATGCCGACACTGCCACAGCATACGTCACCGTTTATGACAAACAACATCTGCCCGCGAAAAACGCATCAGTCTGCTTCAAACTCTATAATTATGCGGAATATTACACCCTCGCAGAGGTGAAAACCGACGAAAACGGCCGTGCACAACTCAACACAGGACTCGGCGACCTGCTGGTTTGGGCGAAACAAGGCAATGACTACGCGTATGCAAAGTTGGACCTTCGCAAACAGAATCACTTAGTGCTGATTTTGAGCGACAATGGTCCGAACCCGTGGATGTCGGCAGGCAATCTCGTCCAACAATTCAGCATGGTGCCACCAGCGGGCAAGCCGCTGAACAACAGGGTAAGTGCCGCGGCGCAATCAGTTTGCGAAAAGCGACTGGCCAAGGAAGACAAGATGCGCGAGGCCTACCGCAAGACCTTCCCCACCAAAGCGCAAACGGACAAGTATCATAACGAATACTTCACTCCTGAAGAGTTCTACAATGTGATTCACCGCAGCGAGGGCAACCATTCCGAGATTCTGAAATTCCTGCAAAATCACACCAAGAAAGAGGAAGGTCTTTATCTGAAAGAATTTGTCAATACATTAACGGATAAAGATCTACGTGATACCAAAGCAGAAAATTTGGAAAGCCACCTCACCTATTTCAAGGAAGGCCATTACCCATTGGAAGTCTATCTCAAGGGGATTCTGCCGGCACGCATCTCCAACGAGTTGATCCGCGACTGGCGCCATGACCTGCGGAAGGCACTGGTAAACACGCTTCCGGAAGAAGTAGCACCGTCGGTTGGGCAACTTACCGACTGGACGAAGCGGTATATCACCATCGATCCGCTCTGCAACTACTACAACTGCCCCATCAGTCCGATGGGCGTGTTCAAGACCCGCCGCGCTGACGCCCACTCCCGCGACATCTTTTTCGTGGCCTTATGCCGCAGTTTGGACATACCAGCCTATCTGGACAATGCCTCCAACCAAATCTATGCTTGGGGAAACGGTGCTTGGCAGGAGGTTTCATTCGAAGGGGGGAAGTCGGTTCCGCAGGAAGAGCTGGCCACACTGACACTGCACAACCCGAAAGGTTACACCTACTACACTCATTACACGCTCCAGCGTTTCGAAAATGGTGAATATGTTTCGTATGACTTTGAAAACGACCCGCGCGTCGAGGTCCGCGACATCGTCCTAAACCTGCCTCCAGGCAAATATTGCCTCTCCACCGGCAACCGTTACAGCGATGGCGAAGTGCTGTCGGAGCTCCGTTTCTTCACCTTGAACAAGAAAGACGAATATACCATCAAGATTCCTGAATTGGTGCCGAGAAACAACACCTACGGCCGTTTGGATATGAACACCTGCAAGCTGAATGGCAAATCATTGTCGGAAATCATTCAAGCATCCGGCAAAGAGAAAATGATACTCTGCTTGATTGCGCCCGGCACCGAGCCGACCAACCATTTGGCCAAGGAACTGGCCGCCAGGAAAGCAGACTACGAGTCCTGGGGCGGCAAGGTTATACTGATAGCCAACAATGCCAACTGGAAGAAAGAGAAGAACCAGCCCGCTAACGTGGAGGTGTTCTCCACCAAGGTTGATGATGTGACTGAAGCCGTACTGTCTGCCCTGAAGAACGGCGTGCACGACGGTTCCCTGGCGAACACCACTGGCGAGCGCCCAGTCTGCCTCGTCATTGACAAAGACGGAAGCATCCTGTTCGTTTCCGAAGGGTATCACATCGGCTTGGGAGAACTTATGTTGGAAGAGGTGAGATAGGTGTAATCCTCCTCGTCCACCGTATATTCATACGCATTTTGACAGAATGCCACCTTATGATGCCTTTTCTTTTTTGACTCTATTTTTGTTAATATTCCTAAAATGCATGGGCGTAATGCCCATTTCTTTTTTAAATGCAGCGTGAAAGGCCTGGCGGTTGCTGTAACCACACATCTCCCCTATCGCCTCCAATTTCTCAAGAAAATACTGCTCATCGCTCAACAGCTGTATGGATTCCTTCACACGATACCTATTAACCAACGAAGCGTAATTCTGTCCCAACCCTGTATTAATGACATGGGAGAGACGGCTCTTGTTAGTACCAACCAGTCGGGCGAGTTCCTGTATGGAAAGGTCGGGATTCAAATATACTTTTTCCTCCTCAAGACATTGCCGTAAGGATTTCAGCACAACTTTGTCGTGTTCATCCAACAAGACTGACGCATCATATACCAGATCATTCATCAAAGCCTCTTTTCGTTGTTCTTCCTTTAAACATTTCGACATAAGTTTGCTATATGATCTTCTACTATGTACGAAAAGAATCACCAAAACCACATTGGCAATAATGGAGACAATAGCAATTAGATAAAGTGGATCAAATTTCATGTTGACAAAAATAAAAAAATCAAAAGAAATGTTATCTGATATTTTGTCAAAAATCCACAATTTTAGATAATTTTGTTTGTTTTCTTACAAAATAAACGGATATTTACAAATTATGTGTTAATTTATTACATTTTTAGCAAGAAAATCATACAAATAATCCATTCGAGCGACCTATATTTGCCGACACAAATCATTAACATTTTTTCACTATAGAATCGATTATTCAACTATGGTAAAGAAGTTGCCAACAAGTATCTTTTGTGTTGCCGCACTATTGTTCACCTTAAATACGGTTTTCTCCCAAAATGAGAAAATCAGCAACACCTCACCTGATGATTCAAGTAAGATTATAAAAACTTCTATATTTCAATATATTGAGAATAATTTTAAAATTGGCGGTTGGATAGATGCGCAATACCAATATGACAACAACTGGACAGAAAACCAAAGCAGTGTGTTTCAGATTCGGCGCGCCCGTCTTGACTTCAAAGGAAGTCTTTCCCAATGGGTGGATTTCCGTTTACAGGCCGATTTTGCACCCACACCACGCCTGATTGATGCTTTTATTAAAGTTAATTTTTGCAAATACGCCAAGTTGCAAGTAGGGCAATTCAAGATACCCTTTTCACTGGAAAACATTTTGTCTCCTTTGGATTTGGAGTTGATGGAAAACGCACAGGTCATAAGTGCTCTGTCAGGTTATAAAGATGTTACAGGAATCAGTTCTTATGCAAATGGACGTGAAATTGGTGCAATGCTCACTGGCACTTTGGTGGAAACGACCGTTCGAGATGAGAAAATCCCTATTCTTCGTTATGGAGTTGGAGTGTTTGGCGGAAACGGTATCAATGTTAAAACCGACAATCTGGCCAAAGACATATCTGCACGTATTGAATTTTGTCCTTTTGTCAAGCATCTAACACTGTCCGTTTCTGGATACTGGGGAAAATACAACATGTTGTACAACAACAATTTAACAAACATTGACGGAAAAAGGATACGCTATGCTGGCGGATTGCAATATGCGGATGGAAATTGGGTGCTTCGTAGCGAATACTTATGGGGCAATACCGAATTCGCCATGTTGGATGAAACACAGGACACATACACTCCTACACCACTCCACACACATGGATTCTACTTGACCGCTGGGTATTGGTTCAAGTTCGGATGGGGTGCAAACAGCACCGTGCGGCAGAAACTCCGTCCTGTTCTGCGCTTTGACTACTATGAGAAAGATCTTGCCGCAAACACTCCTTCCATGTATTATTCCACAGGCGTGGAATGGTGGCCGGAAAAACACCTTCGTGTCCAAATAGCTTACACACTTAAACAACGACAACAAGAGCCTCAAATCGGGCATAATATCACGGCCATGATAAGCGCAGTGTTTTAAGAATCAAAACTTTAAATTTACATATATGAAAGCACTAAAGAATTCAATTCTATGGATTTTGTCCTTCGTGATTATAGTCACAGCAGGATCTTGTGGAAAAAAGTCGGCACAAAAGGATTCATCCAATGGCGACCTGAAGGGGGATATCTCCATCTCAGGCGCATTCGCACTCTATCCGTTGGCCGTGAAATGGGCTGAAGAGTTCCAGAAAATGCATCCTGGTGTGCACATTGACCTCTCCGCAGGTGGTGCAGGCAAAGGCATGACGGATGTGCTGGCCGATGTGGTGGACTTGGGCATGGTGTCACGCGAAATATACGCCCCGGAGCTTGAGAAGGGTGCTGTTCCGTTCGCCTCGGCCAAGGATGCAGTAGTCATCGTGATCAACGCGGCAAATCCGATGGCAAAAGAATTAGTGAAACATGGAATCTCCAAAGAAACTGCCACAAAAATCTGGATCACAGGTGAATATACTACCTGGGGACAAGTTTTGGGTACTTCTGACAAAACACCAATTCATGTGTACACCCGTTCGGATGCCTGCGGCGCTGCGGAAACTTTTGCGCTTTGGATGGGCAAGAAGCAAGAGGATCTCTTAGGCACCGCCGTATTTGGCGACCCAGGACTTGCCTCCGCCATTCAGGCCGACAAACTTGGCATCGGACTCAACAATATCGGCTATGCATACGATGAGAAGAGCCGCAAACCTAACCAAGGGTTGCTCGTCTGTCCAATTGACCCCAACAATGATGGTGTCATTGAATCTAACGAATATTTCTATGATACAAAAGATGATTTTATCGCTGCCGTTGCCGAGGATAAATACCCCTCTCCTCCCGCCCGCGATCTGTATCTGGTAAGCCATGGTATTCCTAAAAAACCGACGGTAATCGCATTCCTTCGATATGTGCTTACCGACGGCCAAAAACAAAATGTGCCTGTAGGATACATCAGTCTGAAAGAAGAAAAATTGCAAAAAGGACTTGAGAAATTAGGCAAATAAACCGTTACAGATAGATTATATGAGCCATTCACGAATCATTAAAGATAAAACGGCGCAAGGATTGATGTTTTCGATGACCATCATAGCTATTTTGATGGTAGTGGTGATGTTTGTGGGCCTGTACTTGAAATCCTCACCTGTATTACAGGAAAAGTCATTTTGGCAGCTGCTCTCCTCATCAGAATGGAAACCGATGAAAGGAGAATTCGGATTTCTGCCGTTTGTCGCAGGCACATTATGGGTCACTCTCATCTCCATTTTGATCGCATTGCCTGTTTCCTTGCTTACAGCTGTTTATATCACCGAATATGCCAAACCCTATATAAAGCGGCTTGTATTCCCCATTTTGGATATTCTGGCGGCACTCCCCTCGGTCATTTATGGGGTATGGGGCGTGCTGGTGATCGTACCTTGGATTTCGCAGCATGTGGCACCTCATTTTATGGATTTCTCTACTGGATATACCGTATTTGCCGCTGGCATTGTTTTGGGTGTAATGGTGATTCCATTGTTGGTCAGCCTTTTCATTGAGGTGTTTTCTTCTGTGTCAACGGACTTGCGTGAGTGCTCGCTATCATTAGGCGCAACACGCTGGCAAACAGTCAGAAAGGTGATTTTCCGGCAGACATTTTCCGGTATCATTGCCGCCACAGTGCTGGCGGTTTCCCGTGCCATGGGCGAAACCATCGCCGTGCTAATGGTCTGCGGTTGCGTTATCGGAATCCCTACCGGCATATTGGACCCCTGCTACCCAATTCCCGCCCTCATTGCCAACAACTACGGCGAAATGCTCTCCATGCCCATGTACGAGGCAGCGTTGATGTTCGCCGCCCTTATTTTATTTGTGGTTGTGCTGTTTTTCAATCTGTTGTCACGTATTATCCTATATCGGTTGGAGAAGCGTTTGGGATGATTTGAATCAAAATAATTAATTAACCTAAATAATACTTCTACTTTCTTATGCGAATCAGTAAAAGTAAAAAAATATCGGAAGAAATTGCCAAGGTTTGCATGTGTTTGGCCATGCTAATCGTGTTCGGGTTTGTGTTTAGCGTACTTTGGACAATTTTTTCCAAAGGAATGAAAGCCATGAGTTGGGATATGGTGAGCAAACTTCCGGGCGGCGGTTTTTACATCGGCAAGGAGGGGGGATTTCTAAACGCCATTGTCGGATCTCTATATATCGTAGGTGCCTCCACCCTTATAGGATTGCTAATCTCCATTCCGGTTGTGTTTTTCCTGAATGTTTATCTCAAAAAAGGATCCAAAGTGGCCTACCTCGCGCGGCTGGCATTTGATGTGTTGTTTGGCGTACCCTCCATCGTTTATGGCGCTTTCGGGTTCACCATTATGATCTTTTTCGGGCTTCGCACCTCCTTATTGGGCGGTATAATTGTGATAACGCTGTTGATCATTCCGATTTTCATCAGAACCATGGATGAGGCCACACGCAACTTCCCGCGCGACATTCTGGATGCCAGTTTTGCGCTCGGCGCCACGCGTTTGGAAACGCTGAAAGTGGTGCTCCGACAGATTGCCCCGGGCATCGCCACCGCCACACTTCTTTCCGTGGGACGCGCCATTGGCGATGCGGCCAGCGTGATGTTCACCGCTGGTTATACGGACAGCATCCCAACCTCCTTGTCACAACCCGCCGCAACATTGCCCCTCGCCGTGTTTTTTCAATTGCAAAGTCCTATTCCTGAGGTTGTTGACCGCGCATACGCAGCCGCTCTCGTGCTCACCGTCATTGTCTTGGCACTCAGCATCACGGGACGATTCATCACCAACAGGTTCTCTAAAAACAAAGTTTAAGAAACAGCAAGATTATGTCTATCGAAGTTCAAAACTTAAATGTTCACATCAAGGACAATCATATTCTCAAGAATGTGAATGTGACACTGCCTGAAAAGCAAATCACATGTATCATTGGTCCATCGGGATGCGGCAAGACCACGCTTTTGCGCACCCTCAACCGACTGATCGAGTCAACCGAAGGGGTAACGATAGAAGGCAAAGTTCTGGTTGACGGACAAGACATCATCCACAGCGGTTCCGAAGTGACCGAATTGCGCCGTAAGATCGGGTTGGTGAGCCAACGCCCTTGCCCACTGCCCATGTCCATTTTCGACAATGTGGCATACGGGTGCCGCATCAACAAGATGTTCAACAAACGACGCCTGTTGATTTATCAAGTGCAGAAGAATCTGAAAGCCGTTGGTCTTTGGGACGAGATACGGGGGCGTATCCGAACTCCGGCCTCGCGACTCTCCATCGGGCAACAACAGCGACTCTGCCTTGCTCGCTCGTTGGCGGTAGAACCGGAATACATTCTTGCTGACGAGGCCACCAGCGCCTTGGACCCCATCTCAGCCAAAACCATAGAGGATTTATTTGTGCAACTCAAAGAACAGTACTCCATCATCATGGTCACGCACACTTTGCGGCAGGCACTGCGCATCGCCGACCATGTGGTGTTTATGTATTTGGGCGAAATCATTGAGGAGGGCAGCGCAGAAGAGGTTTTTAACCATCCCCAGCAAGAGCTCACAAAGAAATATTTGTCGGGAGCGTTTAGTTAAAACAAGCGTGCTTCATTATCATTGCGGATAATCCCACCAACACTGAAGTGTGATAAAATAATGAATATCAATATTTAAAGAAATAAAGCATGTATAAACTTACCCATTTGAAAGAATTGGAATCGGAGTCCATCTATGTGCTTCGAGAAGTGGCTGCACAGTTTGAGAAACCGGCCATTCTGTTTTCTGGCGGCAAGGATTCCATTGTGGTCACGTATCTGGCCTACAAGGCCTTTTTCCCGGCCAAAATCCCATTCCCGCTCCTGCACATTGATACAGGGCATAATTTTCAAGAAACCCTCGACTATCGTGACGCATTGGTGAAAAAATTAGGTGTCCAATTGGTTGTAGGATCCGTTCAGGAAAGTATTGATACAGGTCGTGTGAAAGAGGAAAAAGGATATAATGCAAGTCGCAACCGACTGCAAACCACTACTTTGTTAGACACAATTGAAAAATACAAGTTTGACGCATGTATAGGTGGAGCGCGTCGCGACGAGGAAAAGGCCCGTGCCAAGGAGCGTTTTTTCTCGCACCGGGACGAGTTTGGGCAATGGAACCCTAAGAATCAGCGTCCTGAGTTGTGGAACATTTTCAACGGGCGCAAGAACATGGGAGAGCATTTCAGGGTTTTCCCCATCAGCAACTGGACAGAGATGGATGTCTGGCAGTATATCTACCAAGAAAACATTGAATTGCCTTCATTGTATTTCACCCATGAGCGCCGTTGTTTCCTGCGTGATGGCCAGTGGCTGGCGGCAGAACCATGCATGACACTGAAACCTAGCGAGGAGGTGGTCACACGCCGCGTTCGTTGTCGCACTATTGGCGACATCACTTGTACGGGTCTCACCATCTCTGAGGCGAACAATCTCGAGGACATCATTGCGGAAATAGCAGCCACACGCATAACCGAGCGAGGCGGGCGTGCCGATGACAAACGAAGTGAGACCGCCATGGAAGACCGCAAAAAGGAAGGATATTTTTAATCAACCATCAATTAGAGAGAAATGAACAACGGATATTTAGACATGGAATTGCTCCGTTTTACCACAGCAGGAAGCGTGGATGACGGGAAAAGCACCCTGATAGGCAGATTGTTATATGACAGCAAGTCGATTTTTGAAGACCAATTGGAAGCCGTGGAGACCGCCTCGCGGAGTCGCGGCAACGAAGAAGTAAACCTTGCTTTGCTAACCGACGGTCTTCGGGCGGAACGTGAACAAGGCATTACCATTGATGTGGCATACCGCTATTTTGCCACGCCCAAGCGCAAATTCATCATCGCCGACACTCCCGGACACATCCAATACACCCGCAACATGGTGACCGGCGCATCAACCGCCGACCTTGCCATAATCCTCATAGATGCAAGGAACGGCGTTGTGGAGCAGACAGTACGCCACTCTTGCATCGCCTCTCTGCTGGGCATTCCATTCATCACAGTCTGCGTCAATAAAATGGATCTGGTAAACTATTCTGAAGATGTTTTCCTTGGAATATGTCAACGATACGAAACGATGGCCCATCATCTGGGCATTCGCGCGAAGTTGTTATTTATACCCATATCAGCAAAATATGGTGACAATGTGGTAAGCGAGTCGGAGAACATGCCTTGGCACCAGGGCGGAACACTCATGCACATTCTCGAAACTGTATCCATAGAGCACAAAATGGGCGACGAATGTGAACCCATGCGCTTCCCTGTGCAGTATGTCATCCGCCCAATCTCAGACAAGTATCCGGACTATCGTGCCTATGCTGGCCGGATGTCAGGCGGTGTGCTACGCATAGGCGACCGCGTGCGAATCCTGCCTTCCGGACTGGAAAGCACCGTGAAATCCATCATGCAGACCACTATGGAAATGTCGATTGCACACACCCCGGAATCCGTGTCCGTGCTGTTGGAGGATGACATTGACATCAGTCGCGGTGATATGTTAGTGAGTATTGACAAACCGCTTCCAAAGGTGACACAGACACTGAAAATGCACTGTTGCTGGTTCAATGAGGCGGAGATGCAATTGCGAAAACGCTATCTAATCCGTACAGCTGTAGCTGAAACAGTCGGCATCGTACAACAAATTGACTATCGTCTGGACATCAACACATTAGAACACATAAAAGAAGTCAACTCATTAAAAATGAACGATATCGCCGTCATTACCATAAAGACAGCCAATCCACTGGTTGTGGACAAATATAATGCCAACCGGGTAACCGGTTCTTTGGTCTTCATTGATCAGGACAGTTTTGAAACGGTGGGAGCTGGCATGGTGATATAAAAGAAAATAACATTTACATAATAAAAAAATCATTATGAATCATTATAGTTCTGAACAGATTGACGCACTGAATCTGCAGTTTGAAAACACAACACCAGAAGAGATGTTGAAATATTTTCTGGAATTTTATGAAGACCGCATTGCATTGTCATCAAGTTTGAGCATTGAAGACCAAACATTAACCGATATAATATTGAAAATCAGTCCGAAAGCACGAATTTTCACTTTGGACACAGGTCGTTTGTTTCCGGAAACATATCAATTGATTGACAAGACAAATTTGCATTACAACATCCGAATGGAAGTGTTTTGTCCACAGACGGAAACTTTGCAGCAATTCGTGCGGGAACAGGGCATCAATCCGTTTTTCGAAAGCATTGAAAAACGACACGCCTGTTGTCAAGTGCGCAAATTGGAACCGTTAGGACGCGCGTTCCAAACTTTGGATGCCTGGATTTGCGGACTCCGACGCGAGCAGTCAATCACGCGCGCAGACATGCGAAAAATTGAATGGGACAGTCATCACAATGTTTTAAAAATCAATCCTCTTATTGACTGGACCGAAGAGCAGGTTTGGAATTACATCAAAAAGAACCATGTGCCTTACAACAACTTACACGACCAAGGTTATCCGAGCATCGGTTGTGAGCCATGCACAAGAGCGGTAAAACCTGGTGAAGATATCCGTGCTGGGCGTTGGTGGTGGGAATCGCCGGAACACCGCGAATGCGGCCTGCATAAAAAATAAAGTACAATCCGTTTCTATCACAAAAAAGCCGCACCATACTGATGCGGTTTTTTTTGTAAAATCCAAGGCCTTAACGAATCTCCACAATCTGATGCTGTATGCAATATTCCGTGAGAATCTGCTTCACGCGGTTCTCATCGGTATCGGAGATGAACACCTGCCCGAAATGGTCCTTGCCCACCATGCCCAGCAGTTCGGAAATGCGGGTGCGGTCCAGTTTGTCGAAGATATCGTCCAACAACAGAATAGGTTTAATCTTCTTGCGTTCGAAAGAATAGTCGAACTGCGCTAAGCGAAGTGCCAGCGAGAACGATTTCTGCTGTCCTTGGGATCCATAGCGCTTCACCGGCTGTCCGTTAATCAGGAACAGAAAATCATCCTTGTGGATGCCGAAATTGGTGAATCCGCTCCGGGCATCCGCCACCGATGTGCTCTGCAAGCCCTCCTGATAGGTGCTGGTGAGCAACCCCGACTGATACTGTATCTCCACTTCCTCTTGCCCTTCCGACAATTGGTTATAGTGTTTCTGAAATATCGGAGAGATATTCTGGATGAAATCCTGCCGGCGGGTGAAAATGAAATTGCCCAAGGGAATCATCTGTTCATCAATGATTTGACAAAGGGAGGCATCCATTTTGCGACTCTCAAACATCTGCTTCAACAACGCGTTGCGCTGCATCAGCAGTTTGCGGTAGGAAATGAGCTGTTGGAGGTATTCGCCATCGAACTGGGAGATGATAGTGTCGAAAAATTTGCGACGCACCTCGCTACCGCCGTTGATGATGTCGCTGTCATACGGGGAGACCATCACCACCGGGAACTGCCCGATATGGGCGCTAAGCCGCTGGTACTCTTTCTTGTTTGCCCGCATCGACTTGTGTCCATTCTTGTATGTGCAACTCACCAGCGTGTTATTCTGCGTCTCGCGGTTGAAAAACTCCCCGTGAATAGCGAAGAAATCGGTATCGAAGCGCACAGAAAACATATCCTGAGCAGCAAAATAGCTTTTGCAGAAGGAGAGATAATAAATAGCGTCGAGGAGGTTGGTTTTGCCACTGCCGTTTTTGCCGACAATGCCGTTCACATTCTCATCGAATGTAAACTCAGCCTCCTCGTAGCTTTTGAAATTGGTAATATGTATGTGTTTTAGATACAAGGGATAAAAGGGGTAAATGAGGTGAAAGGGGTACAAGAGGTGAATGAGGAATGAGAATAGGAGGACAAAACAATCTCTAAACTCTAAACTATTTCAGTCCCAACACATCCAGTCCCTGGTTGAAGCGGATATCGCGCGGGATACCGGCCTTGTTGATCTTGTCCAGATCTTTTTGCAGGTTTGCGCCGATCGTGCCGTTTTCTTTGCTGAACTGGGAAGCGAATTCGAAATTGCCCTCCGCTTGCGTTTGAAGAATGGTGGCAATCCAGCTTTCCATGGCTTTCTGGGCTTTGTCGAAATCGATGTGGTAAGTACCGTTACCGTTGCGTTTGAACGCGCCCTGCTCCTCAAAGAAGTTGTAGCACATCATGTTAGCCACGCCATGGGCATCGGCGGCACCGAAGCGCACCGAGCGAAGCAGACCGACAATGTATGTGGTAATAGCGTCTTCTTTGGTGATATTCTTAATCTCACCTTTGTCGATAAGGGAGCAGACCAAGTACAAACCGATGATGTCGGCCTTGGCCTCTTCCCAATTGGAACGCTCGGTCTTCATAGCGTCGTCAACAGGTCCTTTGCCGTTGATGGTGTTTTTCACACCCAGTCCGTGACCAACCTCATGGAAAGTCACATTCCAGAAGAAAGCGTCGAATTTGATATGGTCTTGCTCGGAAGGTTCAATCACAATCTCGCCAATCGGTTTCATAATCTTGTCAAACTTGGCCTGCATGGCGTTGCGGAGCTGGAAGCGACGGGAGCCTTTCTTGGCTTGCACATTGTCGTCGTTGGGCAGATTGATGGCGATGGTCTTGCCACCGGCATTGCAATCTCCGCCGTAGAACACCACATCATACACATTCATGTCGGAAGAGGTGCCGGGCACATAGTTGCGGTATTTGGCATCGCAAGGCAGTTCTTTTTGCAATTGCGGGAGCATCTTCACAAAGTCGGCCAGATCGCCGCTGGCTTCTTCATCTTTCACCAGCACAAAAGCCTCGTAGGAGGTCTTCACCTCATTGAGTTTGTCATCGTAGTTCTCGATGGGGCCGAACACAAAATCCAGTTTGGTGTCCTTCATGTCCATCCAAGCCATGTCTGAGGCGAAATAGTCATCAGTTTGCAGGGCCTTCTTGCGCAGCGTGAGGTATTTCTTCATGGAAGGATTCTCGCAAATCTCAATGGCTTTGTCGAGCAATCCGCACACCTTGTCGATTTTCTCTTTGTAATATTCGTGATACCAAACGGATTTCAAGGAGCCGTCCGCATTGCGCACGAGCACGGTATAGTGGGAACCTTTGTTCTTGTCCTGAAAAGCTTCATATTCTTCCAGTGTCAAATCTTGCGGGTAATAACAGCATGTTGCCGGTTTGGGACCGTAGCCGGGAATAAACGGTTTGTCGTCGTTCAAGCGATCCCACGCTCCATAGTTGATGAGGGCGAATTCTTTCATCCATTTGTCTTGGATGGTATCCAGAATTTTCTTGTCGCCGAAAGTTTGTTCCCAGAACAGGTCATCCATGATTTGACCAATTTCAAAGAAGATGGGGATGAGTTGTTTGTCGTTCTCGCTGAGTTTGGAGATGTCTGTGGTGAGGTCGAAGAAAGCGTATTCTTCCACTTTCTGTTGCAGTTCGCTTGCCGGAACCACTTCGGGATTTTCGGTTTTCTTCTCCTTGCAGGAGGTTGTAATCAGGGCCAAGCAGCCGATTGCGATTACCATAGTCGTCAGTTTTTTCATAATTTATCGGTTTTTTACAATATTCTTGAAATAAGGAGCACAAAAGTACAAAAAAAGATCGTCTGCGGAGAAAAGGCGCTCGGACAATTGGCCGTCCTCTCCGAAGTCGAACACGCGTGCCGCACGGGGGATGTCGCGTTCGGGAAGGTATCCGCTGTCGATGCGGCAGATGGCATCTTCGTAGGACACCCAGTAATAGTAGTACATGCTTTCCTTGGAGAGCAGGCGCGTGGCTCCGGAGGCCTGCATCACCCTAGTACGTTGCGCGTCGCTCCAATCTGCCTGCAAGGGCACGAGGACTTTGCCACAGAGCAGGCAGGCCACCATGGCGGCAAACGTGAGGGGCTCATCCTCCAGCAAAAGGGCCACCGTAGCCTCTGAAAAGGTATCCAATTCATTCATAATCGGAGCGATAAGCATCGCAAAATGACGATTATCACATGTCTTCCCGTCCACAGAAACGGCGATTTCATCGGGGCGGTGGCGGAGAGCCTTCACGAGAGGGTAATAGATATGGTCTGCAAACATCTTAAAAAAATGGAAGGCAAAAATAGGAAAAAAATTTCCAAAACGATACAGGTAACGAAAAAAAATGTATTTTTGCGCCGTCTTTCTGAGACACCAAACATGGCGGTTGTAGCTCAGTTGGTTAGAGTACCGGATTGTGGTTCCGTGGGTCGTCGGTTCGAATCCGACCTGCCGCCCGAAAGATTGAAAAACAGCGATTTGCAAGCACAAATCGCTGTTTTTTTTGTCCCAATCGGGACAGAAACGGGACAAAACGACACGGACATAGCGCGAAAATTCTATCGGTAAATACTGAAAATCAAGTCATTACGTTAAAATTTGCGCACATGCAAATCGGGACAAAAATTGAACGTCTGACTTATGTTTCCATACGGTGTCTATTGCCTCGGCTGGTAATTGACGGGAGGAGTGATATCGAATTTCTTGCAAAAGGCCCAAACAGGTGGAAGACCTATCTCGGCACGCCGTTTATCCACATCGCCCACATCCTCTATTTCCACACAAAAACGAATTCCTGTCTTGGGATCAACAGAAACCTGTCTTCCATAGTATGATTTATTATGATTAAACCAATAGACAATGTCATAGACACTGGCATATACATCAGGATATAAATTACCTTTCATCACCTCCTCTTTCAATAAATCCATTAGATTGGAGAACAACGTATCATCCTTGAACTTTGTCAGGCAGACGCTTTTGGCACAATGAACCAAGGTGATCAGAAATAGTGAATGATTCCATACATCAACCACTTTCCTGTCCAAATCTTTATTTTTAAGCAATTCGCAGAGGTCGTAGGTGTTTTGAACAAATACAGCGCTTGACAATTTTTTCGCAAATTCTCCATCCCTTATTTCCTGACAAAATATTTCATTCAAAACAATTCGTTCAAGATATGCATTTTTGGAGGGAACAATCTGTTGTAAATAATTTAGACGCAACGTCGGATAAATGCTGATTAAATGACTAATTTGTGTCGTGTCAAAATTACCGATATTGTTTTCTATGGATTCTCGACCTATTACTGGATAGGTTTCATTTAACTGCCATCCACAAGCAATCATTCGCTTAACGCAGTTCAGCGCACGGGTGGTGTCACCCAAGGCGAGATAACAGTCGCGCAGATTGGCAAGGTCATCTGGGAAAGGATAGCTTTCGGAAAAAGCCTCTTCGTAAAGTTCGGCGGCCAGCAGGAAATTGCGTTCTGCCATATTGTTGTAAGCACCTATTGTCTTTTCATAATACGATGTGTATGATGAAGTCTGCCCCCATACATATCCAAATGCCAATATCAACGCGCATAGCAACTGCATTATACGTTTCTTCATTGTTTGCTTGTGTTTATTGTTTGACTGCTGTTCTTCTCAAATTCTCCTCCACCACTTCCCAGTGGCCGCCCTTGTCGGGGCCGATGCGACGGAAGGCCGTCAAACGAGGGTTGTCCTTGTCTCGCAGCTCAACACGCAGGCCATTGAGACGCAAGTATTCGACCAATGCATCGGTCATGGCGACAAACTCGTCGGCAGTCAGTTGCTTGCAGTCAAAGTCAAGATCTTCGGAAAAGCGGTCGAGACCGAGGAGAAGTCGCAGGTTGGTGCCACCGATGAACACCAGTTTGGGGGCAAACGGCGACTGCGACAGATGCTCCAATGCCAACAGTTCGATATACTCCTTCAGAATATGCTTGTGGAACGAGGCGTTCGACGCAATCTGCGGCGGATAGTAGGCCAAAAGAGACTGTAGGTCAATCATGGATATAGGTTTTTAACAACAGTTTCACACGAGTTTGAACAGCTTTGCTGCCGCTTTGCAGCGCGTATGCCGACAGCCGTTCGCGATCCAGCTCCTCCAGCATCCACCACTCGTCGAAACGCAATTCCAACAGGGTCTCTGCCGTGTTGTACTGCGGATAGAGATAGAGCAGGTCGATGATGGCTTTCTCCGGATAAGCCATCAGATAGCTGCCCTGCTGAGGCAGGGACATTTGTCGGAATCCGAAGAAGAGCGTAGGCTTGACCGTCTGGTAACTGAACTCGCCGAAGTCGTTGCTGTAGGCCGTGGTACGGTTGGATGTAACACAGGTAATGGCCGTTACGGCTTCTGGGATGATTCCGTAGAACGACAGGGCGGTGTGCAAGCTGATATAGGAGGGAGTGTAAATGCGCCCAGCTACATAGCGCGGCATCTCGGGGATCCCTTTCAGATCGCTGAAGGCGTACCAATCTTGCCGCAGTTTCGTCAAATAGCCTCGCTTCACCCAGCGCGACAAGTTGCTTCGGTCGAACTCCGGATTCCACGCACGAACCTGATATACATTGAAACATCCCGCTTCGTGCCATTGCTCTCTGAACTCCAAATAGGTCATTTGCTTTATTCTATTCAAAAGACGCTGCAAAAATACAACTTTTCTTGAATAAAAAAGCAAGTGGTTTGAAAAGACGCCTCTCTTACTTCACTTTCATCCCCACATTATACATGATAAAGCCGTAAATGTCGGCCTGCTCCTCCAGAATCTTGGCAAGGGGCTTACCGCCACCGTGACCGGCTTTGGTGTCGATACGGATGAGCACGGGATTGTCGCTCTGGTGGCACTCCTGCAAGGTAGCCGCAAACTTGAAGGAATGGGCGGGCACCACACGGTCGTCATGATCGGCGGTGGTGACCAAAGTGGCAGGATATGCCGTGCCCGGCTTCAGGTTATGCAGCGGGGAATAGCCATACAAGTACTCGAACATCTCCTTCGAATCCTCACTGGTGCCGTAGTCAGAGGCCCAGTTCCAGCCAATGGTGAACTTGTGATAACGCAACATGTCCATCACGCCCACCTGTGGAACGGCAACGCGGAAAAGGTCGGGACGCTGGGTCATGCAGGCACCCACGAGCAAACCGCCGTTGGAACCACCCACAATCGCCAGTTTTTCTTTGGATGTATAGCCTTCCTTGATGAGCCACTCGGCAGCGCCGATGAAATCATCAAAGACATTCTGTTTCTGCATCTTCGTCCCTGCCAAATGCCACTCTTCTCCATACTCGCTGCCACCACGCAAGTTGACCTGTGCATAGATGCCGCCATTCTCCAGGAAAGGAATGCGCATGGCTGAGAAACTGGGTGGAAGCGAGATATTGAAGCCACCGTAGCCATAGAGGAATACCGGATTCTTGCCGTCACGCTTCATTCCTTTCTTGTAAGTCAGGAACATCGGGATACGCGTGCCGTCCTTGCTCTGGAAGAAAACCTGCTCGCTGACATAGTCATCCTGTTTGAACTTCACCTTCGGAGCAGAATACAGGATGCTCTCGTTTCGGTCCATATCGTAACGATACACTGTGCCGGGCTGGGTAAAAGAGGTGAAGGTGTAGAAGCACTCTGGTTCCTTCTTGTCGCCCGTGAAGCCAACGCTGCCCACAGACGGGAGTTTCACTTCATGGCGCAAACGCCCGTCGAGGCCATAAATGTAGGCGTGATCAGAAGCATCCTGTTTGTAGCAGAGAATCAACTGGCGGTTAATGACGCTGACGTCGCCAAGCGTGTTCTGCTGCTCGGCAATCAGTTCCTGCCAGTCGGCCAAGCCTGGACGATGGATATCGGCGGTCATGATACGGCCCTTCGGCGCACCATAGTTGGTATAAAGATAAAGTTTGTCGCCGTCGGTCAGCACAGGACTGTACTGATAGTCCATGTCGGAGGTCATCTGGATAAACTGCGAGTTTGGCTGGCGCAGGTCGCGCACATAAAGGAGATTGCCGGCCCCTGCCCCACTCTCGAACAGAAACATCACGGTCTCCTCCTCGTTCACGCTGACCTCATAGAAGCATTTGGGGCGCGCAGGGTTCTGGTAGAAAAGCACATCCTGAGACTGCGGAGTTCCGATCTTGTGGTAGTATATCTTGTGAGTCTCATTGACATTGGAAAACTCCTTGCCTTTCTCCGGCGCATCGTAAGCACTGTAGTAAAAGCCATCGCCACACCATTCCGCACTGGAGAACTTGGCCCATTCAATATGGTCGTTCGTAAGCTGGCCCGTCTTGAGGTCGATGACATAGAATTCCTGCCAGTCGCTGCCGGAGCGCGAGATGCTGTAGGCGGCCCAGCGTCCGTTGTGCGAGAAATAGACGCCCTGGAGGGCCACCGTGCCGTCTGTGCTCAGCGTATTGGGATCGAGGAACACGCGCGGTGTGCCGCCCAGTTCATCCATCACATACATCACGCTTTGGTTCTGCAGTCCGTCGTTCTTGAAAAAGTACCACTTGCCGTGACGCTTGCGTGGCGCGCTGAGCTTCTCGTAGTTCGCCAACTCGGTCAGCCGGTTCAGCAATTTCTGACGGAAAGGGATCTTGGCAAGATACGCATTGGTAACCTGGTTCTCCGCTTCCACCCAAGCAGTTGTCTGCGCACTGGTATCGTTTTCCAGCCAGCGGTAAGGATCGGCCACAACCGTCCCGAAGTAAGTGTCCGTAGTACCGTCCTTGACAGCCTTCGGATATTGGATATTCTGTGCCATAAGCGTTGTCGCGGCCATTGCGGCCATTAAAAACAGGATTTTCTTTTTCATTGTGATGTAGAATTAAATTCTTTATACAAAGCTTTTTCTTAAGATACCATCCTAAAAAATTGCGCAAAAATACATAAAATCAACCCTCTTTTAATATGTCCAATGTGCGGTCATAGAAGGCATCGAAATCGTTGATGCGAAGCAGCTGTTGCAATGCATCGGACGGAAGCTGAAAAAGGCAGGCGTAATAGTGCCACAACTCCTTGAGTTTGGCCAAGGTACTCTTCTCCTTCACAGCATCCAGCATCTCTTGAGTCCATTTCTGATAATACTTGGAAAAACGCTGCCGCCGGTCGCCAGTATCTTCCCCTTTCAATTGCTCAGCCAGAAACGGGTTTTGTAGAAGACCGCGGCCTAGCATCCAATCCTCGATTCCAGGGTAACGATTCTGCAATCTTTCATAATCCTGAGCCGAAAACAAATCTCCGCTATAGATAATCCGATGACGGGTATGCCTATAGAAGATATCCATCTGTTCCAAGTCGGGCACGCCGTCGTACATCTGTTCTCCCAGTCGGGGGTGTATGACGATGAAGTCCAAGGGATAATCATCCAGTCGCTCCAATATTCTGAGCCCCTCGGCGGGATCTTTCAGTCCCAGTCGCATCTTCACAGAGAAGCGATACGGAGTTTGCGAGGTTACCGTGCGCACCACCTCTTCCACGGTGTCAGGATCTGGCATGATGCCGCATCCTCTGCGCCGGCGCACGACCTGCGCCACGGGACAACCGATATTCCAGTTGAATGCATCATAACCGTACTCGTCGTGCACCGCCCGCATCGTGTCCACAAAATGGGACGGTTTGTTGCCCATCAACTGCGGGATTGCAGGAACCGCCGTATTGTTTTTCGGCCAGATGTCTTTCCAATTCTTGACATTCAGTTTGGCCATTTCCTGCACAGGCAAGAAGGGTGTAACACAATAGTCTATACCGCCGAAGTGACGGTATAGACTATTGCGGAACATGTAATTCGTTATGCCGTGCAGCGGGGCAAGCCAGATTTTCATCCTTATCTAACCACCACTTTCTTGGTCAGACTCTGGTTTTTCTGCTCAACGTAAAGCATATAGACGCCGGGCACCAAAGCGCGCACATCGACATCTACTGCACCGGAGACATTCCGACCTGATGCGACACTACGTCCCGTAATATCCATCAATCTGTACTGATATCGATCGCCGTTAGTGGGCTCGATGCAGAATTGATCAGTGGCAGGATTGGGATATACGTTGACTTTGAGGGAGGCATGCTCGGCTACACCCACATGGTAATCAAACTCAACATCGTCCACATAAAGTTCAGTGTTGGGATCAGTACTCATACCGCCTGAGAGGATAATGATACAAATCGTGTCGCAAGGAGCATACGGGTTGTCAAATGAAGCCGTCACCTGCGTATAGGTGGACATGGTCTCTGAATTGTCGTACATGGCATACGAAACCGGGGTGCCATTGAGTTTGGAGAAGGCAATAATGCGCATGGTGTCCGCTGTTTGCGGCAGATATTTAATCCACATTTTCAAATCGTACGGGGTGCTTTCACATGGAATGCCGGAGGCGAGGACATTCAGCAGTGTGGCCAGTTCCTCCAGTGTTTCCATATTCAGGCTGTCAATGCCGTTGTTCACCAAATCCATAATGGCACTCAACGGGACACTGAACTCACCCGCGGATCCGAGTTGCCCGATGCCAGGAATCAAGTAATTGTACTGCGTAGAAGGAATACCGAAATTGGAAGCCATCAGCTTGAGGGCATAGTTTCCGGAATGGGCATCCGTGGTCTGGGAACCGAAGTTCACGCTCACCGGATAGGCAAATTCTCCAATCACGGGCAATGTAGTGGTCACATTTCCACTGATATTGGTGGTCCAGTTGTCCGGCTTGCCGCCAGTCCAGCTTTCAAATCCATTATTCGGAATTGTGGTTTGCGCCATGGCAAATAGCACCGACAGGGTAATAACAAGGGTAAAAATGTGTTTTTTCATGTTGTTAGGGTTTAGGGGGTTCAGAGTTGAGAGTTTAGAGCTGAGAGTTTAAAGTTTAAGGTTTAAAGTTTAAGGTTTCAAGTATGAATTTTGAATTCTGTATTCTGTATTCTGAATTTTGAATTTCATTTACCATACGCTGGTCCAGTCTTCGCGGTCGCGTACGGAGGGATCCTTATGGAACTCCCGCAGTTTGGCGTATTTCAGGAAACTGTTGTGGGCGATGGCTTTCGACAGCACATAGCCGTCCAAACCGCCAAAAATTCCGCCCCGAAGGAAATAGTTGACAAAGAAAGCGGAAAAGCCATGGAAAAACGGCGATAACGCATAGGCTTTCTTGCCTTTCAGAAACAGAATTTTCGCGCCGCGGGAGCTGTAGTTACGCTCGGGTTTGGCAAAGAGTTCATCGTAGTTTTTATAGCGATAATGGATCAGGTCGGCTTTCAGTGGACAAGTGTTCCGGGTCGGCACGTAGGCGTGCTGCTTGAGCTCGGCGAACTGCAATTTGTCCTTACGGAAGATGCGCACCAGGTAGTCGGGATACCACCGGCAGCACTTCACCCAGCGTTGGCCGATGTAGTTGCGCCGGCGCACGGCGAAACCGTCGTACGGAGTATGCTCCAAGTCTGTCCGTTGCAACATTTCCACCAACTCATCCGACAATCTCTCATCTGCATCTATGCTGATCACCCAATTGTTCTTGGCATACGGCAGGGCCAGGTTCTTCTGCAGTCCATCACCGATGTATTCGTGCAGATAGACCTTGGCTCCGGCGGCCTTCGCCAACTCCACAGTTTTGTCTTTGCTGTAGGAATCGGTCACAATCACCTCGTCGCACACACGCTGCAGCGACTGTATGCACGCCGTTATGTTGCGTTCTTCGTTCAGAGTGGTTATGATGCCGGTGATGTTCATGAGGGGTAAACGGTAAAAGGGGTGAAGG
>R23__coassemble_72_pt1 | contig 71711 bp, 67 predicted proteins | sample R23__metabat2_high_PE_022 | metagenome-assembled genome bin R23
GCCACACATTAAAATCGCACACCGGCAGGTGTGCGGGCATCTGACGGCCTGCAGCGCACAAGCAAAACCAATAGAACAATCACGGAAAATCACAATAATTGCGCAGTCCGTTAGGACTGCCTGCACTGGTAGAACATTACATGCCACACATTAAAATCGCACACCGGCAGGTGTGCGGGCATCTGACGGCCTGCAGCACATAAGCAAAACCAATAGAACAACAACGCATATCACAATAATTGCGCAGTCCGTTAGGACTGCTTGCACGGGTAAACATCATGACACACATCATATCGCACGCCGGCAGGCGTGCGGGCATCTGACGGCCTGCAGCGCACAAGCAAAACCAATAGAACAACAACGAATATCACAATAATTGTGCAGTCCGCTAGGACTGCCTGCACTGGTAGAACATCAAGGGCCACACATTAAAATCGCACACCGGCAGGTGTGCGGGCAACATAATTGAACATCATCCATCAAACATACAATAAAACACATCACATTTTACAAATTTTACAATTAATTGTTAAAATATTGATTATTATTATTTTATATAATATTTTATAAACACATCCGTTAATCAAATAATCTTAAACAAAATATAACTTTTATGAATAACACCTACACCCAAATTCACATTCACACGGTTTTTGCCGTAAAATACAGAGAAGCTCTAATCAAAGCCGACTGGCGCGATAATCTGTACAAATACATCAACACAATCATCAAAGAACAAGGACACAAACCATTAGCTATCGGCGGAACATCCAACCACATTCATATTTTGTTTGGGTTCCGCCCTTCACAATCATTATCTTCGCTGATGCTTCGTATAAAACGTGAAAGTTCTGAATGGATTAACCTTGAGGGATTCACGCCTTGCCGTTTTCAATGGCAAAACGGATACGGCGCATTTTCGTACACAAAGAGCCATGTTTCTCGTGTAATCCAATATATCCGGAACCAAGAGGCACATCATGCAAAAAAATCATTTCGTGAGGAATACCTGAACATGTTGAGGAAAAACGATGTTAAATTTGATGAACGGTATATTTTTGATGATGTATCTTAAAAATCTGAATACCAATATTTGCCCGCAGACCTGACGGCCTGCGATGAAAACATCACGTCCCACACCATGGTTCCTACCTGTGCCTGCAGACCTGATGGCCTGCAGGGCATAAGCAACATTATGAAACAGCTATGGTAATCACAATACTTGTGCAGTCCGTTAGGACTGCCTGCACTGGTAGAACAATCAATGGCCACACATTATTTCGCACGCCAGAAGGTGTGCGGGCATTATTATGTGATGGAAAATTACATGTCTGCGACACGCTCCAGTATCCGCTCCACCGCCACCTGGGCGTGGCGAAGCTCGGCCTCGGGGGTCTGGCCACCAACATGAGGAGTGAGGATGACATTCTCCAGCTGGGACAAGCGCTCCATGGCCGCCGGCCATTGCTCCTTGGGCAGGTTTTTCAATTTGGGGCTCTCGTACTCCAACACATCCAGACACGCCATCCGTATCTTGCCTGATTCCAAGCCCTTCACCACAGCTTCCGTATTCACGACCAATCCGCGCGAGGTGTTGATGAGCACAAAGGGTTTCGCGACATTCTCAATAAATTTCTCATCGATAAAATATTTGTTTTCAGGTATATAGTTTACATGCACGGAAATCACATCACACTTCCGCATGATGGTTTCCAAATCCGTCATCACTGCATTGCCGTCTCCTGCGGCTGGATTGTACCTGTCGTACGCATACACCTCGCAGCCGAGCGCACGCAACAACTTGGCGAAGGCCGGACCCGTGTGCCCGTAACCTATCAGCCCGTATGTGTACGAATGCAACTCCGTGCCCTTGTTCTTCTCACGATGCCACTCCCCTGCCCGCACCTCGCGGTCAGCAGAGGAAAGATGACGCAACGCCGCCAACAGGAATCCCAGACAATGCTCCGCCACCGCATTGGCATTGCCTTCGGGGGTAGAAATTACCTTAATTCCTTTTTTTTCAGCGTATTCCACATCAATATTCTCCACACCGGAACCGATACGCACGATGAATTTCAACGATGACTTGGAATCAATAATATCGCGATCAATCACAAAACGGCTCCGAATGACCAAACCATACAGGTCATCGGGAGCCGCCTTGAATGAATCGTATGTAAAAGTCATGTCGGTCTGGCACACAAAGCCCTCGCCGGACAGTTGTTCCGACAAATAAGGATGCACCCGATCGACAATCAGGACCTTTTTCATTATCGTTTGTTGGATTTCTCTACGGCTTTTTCCGCCTTCTCCAGTTCACGTTGCAACTTGGCAGGCAGCTCATCCTTCGCCATGCACTGGTGACATTTCATCTCCAGCGTGTACATACGGCCGATGCAATAGTTGGAGTGCTTGCAGGCGCTACGCGTTACCTCACCCGACTGCAGTTTATTCACGAAATCAGTATCCTGAACCAACGCGCGAGCCATCTGGAAGGCCTCGAACCCGGAATCCAACACCATTTCCATGTCGGCTTTGTCCACCATACCGCCCACATAAATCAACGGCATCTTCAACTCCTTACGGAACTTCATGGCTGTGTCATAGAAATAAGCATCCTTGTACGGAACCGTGGGAATCACGATGCGACCGCCAAAGAAAAGACCGAGTTTCAGCCACCAGAACTTCTTCATATCCATGTAGTAAGCCAGTGTCTTGAGCGGCATGGCACCGCGCATCACATCCATCGGAGCCTTGCTCACGAAGCCGGCGGTGAGCACCAGTGCGTGCACGCCCAGTTTCTCAAGTTCCTTGGCCACAGTAATGCATTCGTCAACCTGCATACCGCTGCGAAAACCGTCGTACATGTTGGTTTTCACCACGATAGCCATATCATCCTTGGCCTCTTCCATCACTCGAGTGATGACGCGGCGCATGAAGCGCATACGATTCTCCAAAGAGCCGCCGTACTCGTCTTTACGATGGTTGGTATAAGGAGAGATGAACTGGCTGATGAGATAGCCGTGGCCGGCGTGCACCTCAATACAGTCGAAACCAGCGCGACGACACATATCCACTGCCTTGCCGAAAGCCTCCACAATCTCGTCGATGTCCTTAATAGTCATCTTGCGGGTGAACGTCGGTGAGTAGAGGTTGAAACGTCCCGAGGGAGAGAGCGGCTTGCAACCGCAGGTGGCGCGGTGCGTCATGTTGCCGCAGTGGCCGATCTGGATGGAAGCCTTGGCGCCTTCGGCGTGGATGGCATCCGTCAATTTCTTTAATTCAGGGATAATCTCTTCACGGAGCCAAAGTTGGCCATCAAATGAGAGGCCGCTCTGACACACAGAGGCATAGGCCACGGTGGTCATGCCGATACCGCCACGCGCAACGGCTGTATGATAGTCGAAAAGTTCTTTGGTCGGGCGGTTTCCGTGCGCCATGTTCTCGAAAGCAGCGGAACGGATGGTGCGGTTACGCAGCGTAATAGGGCCAATTTGGCAAGGGGTGAAAATCTTTGATTCTGACATAGTTATAATTATTATATAATTTTATCGGGGTAATTTAGTGAAAATCCTGTATGCGTTTTCCGTGGTCTGGTCAGCCACAGTTTGGAGGGAGACATTGAAGATGTCTGCGACCTTTTGTGCGATAATGGGAATATAAGAACTCTCATTGGGCTTTCCGCGGTGCGGAACGGGAGCAAGATAAGGGGCATCTGTTTCCAACACTACATTATCCAGTCCCACGTGTGCCACAATATCCTGCACCTTGCTGTTCTTGAAGGTCACTGTGCCGCCCACGCCAATGGCAAAACCGTGTTTGACCGCCCATTCGGCCTCCTGGATGCCACCCGAAAAGCAGTGCATCACGCCGGATAGTTCGCCCTGCCGGAATTGCTTGAGAATCTCAATTGCATCATTGTAAGCGCTCCGAATGTGCAACGACAGCGGTAATTTCCGGTCGCGGGCCCAGCAAAGCTGACGGTAAAACGCCTCTCGCTGTTCCTTCTCAAAAGTGCGGTCCCAATAGTAATCCAAGCCAATCTCCCCTACTCCCACCATATTCGGATCATCCAAATGGGCTTCTATCTGGGCAAGTTCATCCTCAAAATCCGCTTTGGTATCTTCCGGATGAAGTCCGATTAAGACAAAAAAGTTGTTTGGGAACAAGGAGACCGCCTCATTCAGCCAGGCCAGGGTCTCGCGGTTGACACATCCCAGAATCATCTTGTCCACACCCGCCTCTATCGCGCGACGAGCCACCTCCTCGAAATTGTCGGGATAGCTCTCTCGGTACAGATGCGTATGGGTGTCAACAAAACGCATGGTTAGTTCAGATTCGTTTCGTCAACCCACTTTTCAATCAATTTCTCTTGTCTTTCCTTATCAGAAAGTTCTTCGGTCATGATTTTCTCGGCAATATTGATGGAGAAGTTGGCGATTTCGTTCTTCAGATCGGTGATAGCCTTCATCTTTTCCATTTGGATGGCCTGTTTAGCATCTGAAATGATAGATTGTGCCTCCGTATCAGCTTTCAGTTTGGCGTCTTCCTTCAATTTCTCACTGATGGCGCGGGCTTCATTAAGGATATCATCACGCTCCGTCTTCGCTTGCGCAAGCATCTGTTCGTGCATTAAGTTGAGGTTCTCGAGTTCGGCGTGGACGCGTTCCGCCTCATCCAGTTGGTCCTGGATCTTCTTGTTGCGGCTGGCAATGCCTTGTGTGATTATTGGCCAGACATATTTAGCCAGAATAAAGAAGAAGATGCCAAAGCCGATGAGCATCCAGAAAATAAGTCCGAAAGAGGGTTTTATGAGTTCCATATTTAAGTCTGAGTTGTTTCTGAAATTTTGAAAAATGTTGAGGACCCCGCCAACCGCGAGGTCCTTCAACAAATTAAGCGATTGCAATAAGCAGACACACGACGCAGGCGAACAAAGCGACACCTTCAACCAAGGCGGCTGCCAAGATCATGTTGGTACGGATGTTGCCAGCTGCTTCGGGTTGGCGTGCAATGGCGGACATGGCATCTCTACCGATGTTACCAATACCAAGACCAGCACCAATAGCGGCGAAACCTGCACCAATACCAGCACCCATTTTGCCGATGCCAAGGCCGGCGGCTGCTTGCAATAAGATGGTTAATAATGACATAGTAATTTGTATTTATTTAGTTGATAAAAAGGTTTATTCTGCCAATTGAAGTTCCTCTTCTTCCTCGCCGCAAGCTGCTCCGATATAGATTGCACTCAAAAGCGTAAAGACAAAAGCCTGGATGAAAGCCACCAGCAGTTCAAGGCAACTCATGAAGAGGTAGAAAAAGATTGAGACAATAGAAACACCATAGCCAATGTAGGGTGACATCTGCCCGAAAATAAAAATCAGGGAGATGAAGCCTAACACGATAATATGTCCGGCGGTGATATTGGCGAAAAGTCGCACCATCAGCACAAAAGGTTTCGTAAATACGCCTATAATCTCCACAAAAGGCATAATGGGTATCGGCACTTTAAGCCACCAAGGCACTCCAGGCGTATTGATGATGTCTTTCCAATACTCCTTCTTTCCTGAAAACTGCGTCACGAAGAAGGTTAGCAGGGCGAGCACACCCGTCACGGCAATATTGCCAGTAAGGTTGGCTCCGCCCGGAAAGATGGGAATCAGACCCATCAAGTTGTTGAAGAGGATGAAGAAAAACAGCGTGAGCAAGAACGGAGTGTATTTCGGAGCATTTTTACCCAATGAAGGTTCGATGACCTCCTCCTGCAAGAAAACAATCACGGGCTCCAGCAGGGCTTGCATGCCCTTCGGAGCCTGATTAGGACGGCGTTTGTACTGCTTCGCCACCGACAGGAAAATCCAAGTCATCAGAATCAAAGAGATGATCAGAGCACAGACATTCTTGGTTATGGAGATATCGAATTTGCACACATGGTCCACCGGGTAAACCTCACCTTCCTCCAAATGGCCGGTATAGTCATCCGCCAGTTTCACAATGCTGCCTTTCTGGTCGCCCCAGCCCAGGGCATAGCCCTTGTAGGCGGCTTCGCCATGGTGGAACTTGTTGGACATGAACGCCACAAAATGACCGTTATCAACCAGCATGATGGGCAACGGAATAGTCACGCTCTTGTCGTCCTCACCGCATATATGCCATCCGTAGTTATCGGTGACATGGTCTATGATAAACGGACCGGCATTGAATTTCTCTTCTTCCGCAGCCGATACGGATTGGGAGAAAAACGTCAGCAACAAAGCGACCCAAATGCCCAACCGCACAATATAAAAGTTTTTACAAGTCATAAAATATCAATTAGATACAATCCTAAAAAATCACTTACCCACCTTCACAAAAAAGCGGCGCAATATACGAAAAATTAATTAGGAAGGGCTGTGAAAAACAGCTTCGACAAGCGTAATGCTAATCTTTACCGTATTCGTTCCAGCAATCCGGAACAGCCTTCGATCACATCCCGCCATGTAGCTTCAAAATCGCCTGTGTACCAAGGGTCTGCCACATCGCCTGGACGAGATGTGTAATCCATCAGGAGAGAGATTTTTCCTTCCGTGTCATCCCCAAGCAAACGACGGAGATTGCGCAAATTGTTATGATCCATGGCAATGACATAATCGTAGTGCTTATAGTCGGCACGGGTGATCTGTCGGGCGGTCTTGCCCGCGCACGCAATCCCGTGCTCCGCCAGTTTCCGCCGAGCAGGGGGATAGATGGGATTTCCAATCTCCTCTGTAGAAGTGGCCGCTGAGGCTATTTCAAATTGTTCGGACAGCCCTGCTTCTGCCACCAATTGTTTCATCACAAACTCGGCCATCGGGCTGCGGCAGATGTTGCCGTGACAAATAAAAAGTATCTTCTTCATTTTCATTCTGCAAATAGATGACTAATACGCTCACACAAGTTCTCGGCACTAACCTCATCTCCCTTCACTGTCAGCTGCGCCATACGATAATACGGCAATCTCTGTTCCAGTCTCTCCTGCACATACGCGACCAAATCCTCTTCCGAAAGGGCAGCTGTCAGCGGGCGCTCTTTTTTGCTGTTTTTCAACCGCCGCACAAGGGTTTCTTCCGGCAGGTCAACATACACCGTCACGGCGTGCGCATTCATCAGCTGCATGGCATCCTGGTTAGCGGGCGTGCCACCTCCGGCGGCTATCACCATCCCCTGACCTTTCAGCATCTCTTTCAGCGTCTGGTACTCGCACTGCCGAAAAACAGATTCCCCATACTTCTGGAAGATATGGGGAATCGTAGCGTGGTATTTTTCTTCAACAGCATCGTCCAAATCGACAAACTCGAGGCCCAAGCGATGCGCCAGTGCGCGACCCAAGGTGGTCTTGCCTGCGCCGGAGAAGCCGACCAGAACAACATTGCGCACCATTACTGCATGTTTTCGAGAATGGCGTCAATAAGGTTCTGCGCGCAATCGGCAATGTCGGAGATGCGGGCGGGCAGCATGTAACAAGGCGTGGTGAACACCATGTTCTGCTTGTCCGCAATGACACCGGTCTGCTGGGTGTTGATGTGCTGGGAGCCGAAGCTGAGCACATTGGCAATGGTGCCCTCATCGTTGCCCACGGTGATGGTCACATCGCCCAACACCTTAGCAATCATTACGGGTGCGATGCATAGCGCGCCGATAGGCTTATGTTGGGCGTGAAACGCTTTGATGAGTTGGGCCACATCCTCACGCACAGTGCAGTTCTTGCCGTCGAATGCGTACGTGAACAGGTTCTTGGCAGCGCCATTTCCCCCAGGGAACACTAACGCGTCGAAATCCTCCACACGGCACTCTTCAATGGGACGGATGTCGCCGCGCGCGATGCGCGCGGCCTCCACCATCATATTGCGCTTTTCCTGTGTGGCTTCCTTTGTACAATGGTTCACCACATGGTATTGATTGTCGTTGGGTGCAAAGATGCTGTAGGTACATTCATTGCGGTCGATGGCCAACAGGGTCATCACGGACTCGTGGATTTCACTTCCGTCCAGAGAACCACAGCCACATAATATCACAGCAAATTTTTTCATATTCTCTTAATTTTATTGGTTTGTATCTTGCTGGACCATCATCCTTGTGCGGTCCAAACTATTGTAGAAATTACGATAGGCACTGCCCATATTCGGGGAGATTCCGTCCATCGCTTTCAACTGGGTCTCTGCAATATCCTGCAATTTCTTGACCGTGGCATTGTCTCCAGCCACCTCGGCAATATCCAGCAACTGATGGAGCTCCTGGAAATTGTTGGCGACAGCCTGCTGATCAAAATCGGGTTGGCGAATCAGGCGGGTGATATTGTTGGACAAGCCCTGAGCATAATTGGATGCCAGGTTGTCAAACTTCAACTCCTTGAATTTGGAAGCCATGGACTGGTCGGGATACCGGACATTGGTCATCAGATAATGCAAGAACATCATATCGTAATGGATATTATCCTCATGGATAGCCAAGGTGTTGTCGTCGCATTGGTTATACCAAGCAAAAAGCTCTGCCATCTGATCCCAGATGGATTTGGCCATCTCCATACCCTTCTGATTTCCACTCGGCGTGTTCAGTTTGAAATAATCCTGCATATAGAAAATACAGTTCTGGGTATAACCATACACGTTAGACATGACGGATACATACGGGAAGACCTCATTCGGGAGAACTTTATTGCCCTGGTCAAAAGCCTGCTCGGCTTTTTCCACATCGCCTTCAGCCAACAGCTGGTTGCCCAGGCGGTTGTACAGACGGCGGACAAGGGAGATCAAACGGGTATTGTCCTCACTATGATACACGCGGGTGTCGTTGAGACCACCCCAAGCGTACGGATAGGCATCGTGCTTGGGCGCATCAGGATGATTGAGGAGATCTTCACGGCTGTGGTCATTGAACACATTCATCAGATTGTTGTACAGAATCTCAGAATTGATACGACCCGTTTCATTGGAGCGCGAAGTCTTGATAGGCACCAATCTGTAAGCAAATCCCTCCAATTGGAAATAATCCTCCAGTCCGAGATAAGCCTCAGAACCAGTGGTAGAAGCATAATAGATAGGACGTTCCCAGTTGTTGGTGGCCAAAATGTCCATCATGACGATATAAGCCTTGGCCAGCGGGGTGACGCCCGGCTTACCCACGTTCCACTCCAAGCGATCCACGACGAGTGCGGAGTCCTTGGGGCTCACCGTCCCGTTAGCCAGAACCTTGGCCTTGTCAACCGGCAAAGAGAAACTGGCGGGAATGGCGCGACCATTGGATCGGTAACCTTTGTTCTGCGACAGCAGGAACAAGTGACGGGTATGGTCGAATTGCGGATCTTTGATGTAATTCATGACAGCGTTCAAATCCACAAACTGATTTTCACCGGGTTCGAGGTAGAGCACGTCGCGAGTGCCATCCTTGTATTGATTCCAGGTCATGGAAATAGGCAGAGCTTCTGATGCGTAAGCCTTGCGTTTCATCTGATCCACATACCAGCTGGTGCTGAGAAGTGAAAGGTTGCACACGCGCACGTCGGTACGGTAGCCTTCCACCTCCTGGGCGTACCACAACGGGAAGGTATCGTTATCGCCCAATGTGAACAGGATGGCGTTGGGAGCACAGGAATCGAGGTAATTCTTGGCAATGGCCAGGGCTGTGTAACGGTTAGAGCGGTCGTGGTCGTTCCAATTCTGGTTAGCCATCACGCAGGGCACCAAAGCGAAGCATATCACCGTGGTGAGTGCCGCACCGGCAATCTGCACCGGTTTGCTCTTGATTTTCTCAAACAGTTCATAGATGCCCAGCACACCAAATCCTATCCATATTGCAAAAGCATAGAACGATGCGGCAAAAGCATAGTCACGCTCACGCGGCTGGAAAGCATACATGTTCAGATAAAACGCGATAGCCAGACCCGTCATGATGAACAACATAAACACCACAAAGGCATTCTGTGTGTCCTTGCGGGTTTGATAGAAGATACCCACCAATCCCAACAGCAAGGGCAGCAGATAATAGGTGTTGTGACCCGGGCGCTGCATGGCTTTGGGCTGATTGTTCTGATCACCTACCAAGGCTTTGTCGATGAAGGGTATTCCCGTAATCCAGTTGCCGTTCATGTTGTCACCACGACCCTGAAGGTCATTCTGACGACCGGAAAAGTTCCACATGAAATATCTCCAGTACATGTAGCCAAACTGATACGTTTGCAAGAATTTGATGTTTTGTTTCCAGGAAGGCGTGTCGTTACGGGCCAGCTCCCGGCGGGCTTCACGATCGGAAGGACTATCGCTGTTATAATGATTGTTCAGCCAATTGATGTACTCGCCCTGCTTTTCGGACGACCACATTCTCGGGAAAAGCATACAACCAGACGGGTCGTATTGCAGCTTCTCGCCCTGACGGTCGTTGGAAACCACATAGCGTTTGGCATTCTTGTCCTTCACGTAAACAGGCTTGCCATTTTCGGCATTAATCACCTTTGTGTTGTAGCTCTGACCGTAGAACAAGGGATTGGAACCATATTGCTCACGATTCAGATAGGCCAACAGAGCCACCGCGTCTTCCGGGTTGTTCTCGTCAATGGTCGGGTTGGCGTTAGAGCGGATGACCAGAGTGAAGAACGTGGAATAACCGATGAGCAGCATCAGGAAGCAGAAAGTGCCCATCAGCAACACCGGTTTGTTTTTCTTGTAGCCAGCCATAATACCCCAGGCAATCAAGGCCACGAGTATCAGGAAGAAGAAGATGGTTCCGGAATTGAACGGCAGGTGCAGCGAGTTCACAAAGAACAGGTCGAACTTCCCAGCCAAGTTCACGACCTGAGGGATGATACCCCAGAGGATGAGACCGAGCAGCACCACAGAGCCGCAAAGGGAGAGGAACACACCCCATTCTGCCTTCGACTTCAGCGTGCCCTTCGTCGCGCACATCACAAACAACGGGACTGTGATGAAAATCCATATCAGGAACATCCACAAAGTGGAGCAGAAGAAAGCGAAGAAGAAGGATATGATAGCCATGGTGAGCACTGCGCCCATGCCAGTGGCATTCTTGGAAAGCTTATAATAAACAATCAGCACGATAGCCGGCAGGGTCAGCAAGTTCAGCAAGTGAACGCCGATGGAGAGGCCCACCAGATAGGCGATGAGGACAATCCAACGGTTGGGGTTGACATCGGCCTTGGGATTATCATACTCTTCGTCCCACTTCAGAATACACCAGAACACCAGAGCTGTGAAGAAGGAAGACATGGCGTAAACCTCACCCTCCACGGCGGAGAACCAGAATGTGTCACTGAACGCGTAAGCCATGGCACCCACGAGAGCGGCGCCTATCACGGCTATGAAGCGAGGCGTATTCATCTCACCGTACTTGGCCACAAGTTTGCGTGCCAAACGCACGATGGTAAAATAGAGCAACATGATGGTGAGGCCACTGCAGACGGCTGACATGCTGTTCACGCAGAACGCCATCTTGGTCGGGTCTCCGCCGGCAAACAGCGTGCAGATACGACCGATAATCTGGAAAGTGGGTGCTCCAGGGGGGTGACCCACCAGCAACTTCGAAGTTGTAGCGATGTATTCACCACAGTCCCACCAGGAGACTGTCGGCTCGGCGGTCATGATATAAACGGCAGAAGCCACAATACCGATGATCACACCGAGAATCGTGTTAATCAATTTTTGCGTTTTATTCATTATTTTTAGGATTTATATTTTTTTGCTATTGCTTTTAGCCATTGGCCATCAGCCTTTCATCTCTAAACTCTCAACTCTAAACTCTCAACTCTAAACTTTTAAAGCGTTGCCGCCTTGAATTGTTGCAGGAAGCGGACATCGTTTTCAAAGTAGAGACGGATGTCGTTGGTCCTGTACTTGAGCATTGTCATACGTTCGATGCCGAGACCGAAAGCAAATCCGCTGTATTTTTCGCTGTCGATACCGCAGTTTTCCAGCACGTTGGGATCCACCATACCGCAGCCCAAAATCTCCACCCAACCGGTGTGTTTGCAGAGGTTGCAGCCTTCGCCACCGCAGATGTAGCAGGAAACATCCATTTCGGCGGACGGCTCCGTGAACGGGAAGTAGGACGGACGCAGACGGATGCGCACATCGGGACCGAACATACGTTGGGCGAAATAGAGAAGGGTTTGTTTCATGTCTGCAAAGGAAACCTTCTCGGCCACATAAAGGCCTTCCACCTGGTGGAAAATGCAGTGGGCACGGGAGGTGATGGCCTCGTTGCGGAACACGCGACCCGGGCATATCACGCGGATCGGCGGTTGTTGTTTCTCCATGGTGCGGACCTGCAACGAAGAGGTGTGCGTGCGCAGCAGCACGTCGGGGTGCAATTCCACGAAGAAGGTATCCTGCATATCCCGAGCCGGATGCTCTTCGGCAAAGTTGAGCGCGGTGAACACGTGCCAGTCGTCCTCAATGTCGGGACCAGTGACTGCCGTGAAGCCGATGTCTTCGAAAATGCGGCGCACCTGGTTCATCATGATGGAGATGGGGTGCATGGATCCCAATGGTATATTGGCCGACGGGCGGGTGACATCCGCGATGGTGTTGAGCGAGCATATTGCTGCCTCCATTTTGGATTTCTGTTCCTCAAAACGCTGCTGAGCCTTGTCTTTCAACTCGTTGAGCATCTGTCCAAAGCCTTTGCGTTCCTCCGGCGCAATGTTCTTGATCTCGCCGAACATGGACTGCAACTCGCTTTTCTTGCTCAAGAAATTGAGACGGAACTGTTCCAGCGCTTCGGCATTCTCGATTTTGTAATTTTCAATTTCTGCTCTTATTTCGTCTATTGATTTCATACGATAGATGGGTGAAATTGGTAAAAGGGGTTAAAGGGGTAAATGAGGTAAAAGGGTTATTTTAAAATCGTGACACTGAGTATTTTTATATCTTCTGTCGGGCGGTCGAACTGGTCCTTGGGCTGGGCGGCGATTTTATCGACCACTTCCATGCCGCTAAGCACCTGTCCGAACACAGTGTAGTCGCCATCGAGGAACGGGGCGCCGCCGAGAGTGGTATAGACCTCACGCTGCTCGGGGGTGAAAGTCTTGCCCGTACGCTGTTGCAGCATGTCGAGATAGGCGTTGTCATAGGGTTTACCGTCCACAATGTAGAACTGTGAGGCGGACGAGGACTTGGCCGGGTTGTTGTCGCGGGCCGCGGCCACAGCACCTCTGCGGTGGTAGAGCGTAGGCACGAATTCGGCCGGAATGCGGTAGTCGGGGCCTCCGGCGCCCAAACGCTGGCCCGGTTTCGCGGTCTTGGAGTCCGGATCTCCCGTCTGGATCATGAATCCTTGGATGATACGATGGAACAATACTCCATCGTAGTATTTCTCATTCACCAACTTGATAAAATTGTCGCGGTGTTGCGGCGTCTCGTTGTAAAGCGCAATCTTGATGTTGCCTTTGGTGGTTTTAATCAGTACTTCTGTCATCTTTTCGGGTTTGGTTTCTGCCTTAGATTCCTTCACGGGCTCTGTTTTCGCCATCTCCTTCTCCATTTTCTTAGGAGAAGAACATGAAGATAATATCATGATAGACAATAGGATAATACTTAAAAAACGTTTATTCATAGCGATTTCCGTTAAAAGGCGCAAAGATACAAAAAATGAGCATACTGTAGCAGCCTGATTATTTACTGGAACCTATCTCGTGCGTGTTGAAATATTCTTTTCCGGCATCGTAGCCGATTTTATACAGTTCGTCCACGTATTTGAAATCAAACAACCAGTAATCTTGAGGATCAATCATGACCACATCCGTGAACATATCCGCATGCTGAAATGAATTCATGTATGGAATGCTGAAGGCAGGGCGCAGCCAAAGGGAAACAATATCCCGTTTAGACTGCGGCTTCTCGAGCAACAGCAGCGAACCGATCCGAATGTCACAGCGTTCATCCAGAAGAGGCTGAATGGGCATATTGTCATATATGCCACCATCCACGTATGGGCTGCCGTCTATCCACACCGGGGAGAAAACAATGGGCACGGCGGAGGAAGCCATCACGTATTTCACGAGGTCGCCACCTGAACCTTTATATACTGGCTTGAGAGAGTCCACGTTGAACGAACAGCAGTAGAAGGGGTATTTCAAGGAATCGAAGCTATTGTGCGGCACGTATTTCAAAAGCGTTTTCTGGATACGATTGGTACTGATGAGACCACCTTTCCTATGCCAAGAAAAAAGCACGATACCCGTCAGGCGGTCCATTTCTTCGTCTTTAATATACTGCAGGATTTCTTCCGGAGAATTGCCAGCAGCATACAGCATGCCTACGATAGCGCCCATGGAAGTGCCCACAATGCAGTCGGGTTTGATTCCGGCCTCATCCATAGCCTGCAGGAATCCCAGATGTGCATACCCTAACGCAGCACCTCCTGCCAAAGAAACACCGACTTTCTGGGAATGGGCCGTATGCGTGCCCATCATCATCATCGCAATAACCATAATTCGCAACATTAATTTCATAACACAAAAACTTTGGGCTGCAAAATTACATTTTTTGACAGAAGAGGCCAATCTTTTTGTATCTTTGCACCCTCAAAATATGAGTGAGTAAAATTTAGAAAAATGCGTCCAGATTTTAGTAACGTAGATTTTAAGAAAGTCCCTGAAAGCCAGGAAGATTTTCGTAAATGGGAACAAGAACACAATATTTCCGCCGACTGGATGACCGCCGAGCAGATTCCTGTGAAACAGGTATATGGTGCGGATGACTTGGCCGGAATGGAACATCTCAATTACACAGCTGGTATTCCGCCCTACCTGCGCGGACCCTACTCCATGATGTACGCCTTCCGTCCGTGGACCATCCGCCAATACGCCGGATTCTCCACCGCCGAAGAGTCCAATGCCTTCTACCGCCGCAACTTGGCTGCCGGTCAGAAGGGTTTGTCCATCGCCTTCGACTTGGCCACGCACCGTGGCTACGACTCCGACCACCCGCGCGTGGTGGGCGACGTGGGCAAAGCAGGTGTGGCTGTGGACTCCATCCTGGATATGAAGATCCTCTTCGACCAGATTCCGTTGGACAAGATGTCCGTCTCCATGACCATGAACGGCGCCGTGCTTCCGATTCTGGCCTTCTACATCGTGGCCGCCGAAGAGCAGGGCGTGAGCATGGACCAACTGTCCGGCACTATCCAAAACGACATTTTGAAAGAGTTCATGGTGCGCAACACCTATATTTATCCGCCGTTGCACTCCATGAAAATCATCGCCGATATTTTCGAGTTCACTTCCAAGAACATGCCGAAGTTCAACTCCATTTCCATCTCAGGCTACCACATGCAGGAAGCAGGTGCCACCAGTGACATCGAGCTGGCCTACACACTGGCCGACGGTTTGGAGTATCTTCGCGCAGGTGTGAACGCTGGCATGAGCGTGGACGACTTCGCCCCGCGTTTGTCCTTCTTCTGGGCTGTGGGCATGAACCACTTCATGGAGATTGCCAAGATGCGCGCCGCCCGTATGCTGTGGGCCAAGATTGTGAAACAGTTCAACCCGCAGAATCCCAAGTCACTGGCTTTGCGTACGCACTGCCAGACTTCCGGCTGGTCGCTCACGGAGCAAGACCCGTTCAACAATGTGTGTCGTACCTGCGTGGAAGCCATGGGCGCCGCCCTGGGCCACACCCAGTCACTGCACACCAACGCTCTGGACGAGGCCATCGCCCTGCCGACCGACTTCTCGGCCCGTATCGCCCGTAACACCCAGATCTACATTCAGGAAGAAACCAAGATCTGCAAGTCCATCGACCCGTGGGCAGGTTCTTACTATGTGGAAAGCCTGACCCACCAGATTGCCCACCGCGCATGGAAACACATCCAGGAGATTGAATCCTTGGGCGGTATGGCCAAGGCTATCGAGACGGGTATTCCGAAGATGCGTATCGAGGAGGCTTCCGCTCGCAAGCAGGCCCGTATCGACTCCGGCAAGGAGGCCATCATCGGCGTGAGCAAGTACAAATTGGACAAGGAGGCTCCCATTGAGACACTGGAGGTTGATAACACCACCGTGCGCGAGGCCCAGCTCAAGCGTTTGGCCGAATTGCGCGCCAACCGCAACGAAGCTGACGTGAAGGCTGCCCTGGCCGCCCTGACCGAGTGCGCAAAGACCGGCAACGGCAACCTGCTCGACCTCTCCATCAAGGCCGCCCGCGTGCGCGCCTCCCTCGGCGAGATCTCCGATGCCCTCGAAGAAATTTACGGACGTTATAAAGCAAAAATAAATCTGATTTCCGGCGTGTACAGTGCAGAACAACAAGACAACGCAAGCTTCAAGAAGGCCTGCGAAATGTGCGATGAATTCGCAAAGAAAGAGGGCCGTCGTCCTCGTATCATGATTGCCAAGATGGGCCAGGACGGCCATGACCGTGGCGCCAAGGTGGTGGCCACCGGCTACGCCGACATCGGCTTCGATGTGGATATGGGACCGCTGTTCCAGACTCCCGAAGAGGCCGCCAAACAGGCTGTGGAAAACGATGTCCACATTCTGGGTGTCTCTTCCCTCGCCGCCGGCCACAAGACGCTCGTACCGCAGGTGATTGAAGAGCTCAAGAAGCTGGGCCGCGAAGACATCATGGTCATCGTGGGCGGTGTCATCCCGCCGCAAGACTACGACTTCCTCTACAAAGCCGGCGCCGCCTGTATCTTCGGACCCGGTACCGTCATCAGCGACAGTGCAATCAAGATGCTGGAAATCCTGATGCAGGAGTAATTTGGATTAACGAAATGAATTGATATTCCCATCAGGGGCAAGGCTGCAAGGCTTTGTCCCTGTTTTATTTTTGCGGAATCTTGATTTTCTGCCCTACCTGAATGGAATTGATGTTGCTGAGATGATTGTACGATGCCAAAGCCGCAGCAGTGGTACCATATTGGCGGGCGATGGAGGACAGGGTATCACCCTTCTTCACGATGTGCGTGCGGATGATGGGCTCAGCGGGCGTCACAACCGTCGTGTCCTTGTTCACCACTATCGGCTCACGAATTTCATTGCCAGCGTTCAGCGAGTCCGTCGGTGTCACTGTGGACGTGCTGTCTGTGGGCACAGGGGCCGCTTTTACTATCACCGTGGAACCTTTTCTGATCAACAACTTCTGTCCTACCTTCAAGCTATTACTGTGCAAACGGTTCAACGATTTAATCTGGTTGACACTGACACCATATTTGTGGGAGATGGATGAGATGGTCTCCCCTTTCCGCACCGTATGGTATTTGCTGGGCGTGACCTTCACAATGTCGCCATTGGCATTGGTGGTCAGGTTTTCCTTGTTGAGGTCGCGGGCCGGGCTGAAAAAGTCGTTGTAACGATGCTTCTGAATCGTGTCCTTCATCGCGATGAACCGGAGAATATCGTTGGAGCGCAAGCGCAGGGGATATTGCTCATTAAAGGCCGGGATGATTTCACGCTTATATTGCGGATTCAAAATTTTAATCTCATCCATGCTGATATCCAGCATCTCGGAGATCTGCATGAAGTGCAATTCCTTGTCCACCATCACCGTATCCACGTCCGTGGGAATGGACAGGTGGGCAGGGCTGATGCCATAGAGATTGTGATAGGTCATCATATAATACGCACCGATGAAGGCGGGGAAGTAGTTCTGGGTCTCTTTGGGCAGGTAAGGCGACACGCCCCAGAAGTCGGTTTTGCCGCCGGAGCGCTGGATGGCCTTGCGCACGTTGCCCGCACCACAGTTGTAGGCGGAGATGGCCAGCCCCCAATCGTTGAAAATATTGTACAAATCACGGAAGTGACGCGCAGCGGCATCTGTGGCCTTGTACGGGTCACGCCGGTCATCTACATACGTGTTGGTCTGCAAACCATAGAGCTTGCCCGTATTGTACATAAACTGCCAGATTCCCGTTGCACCGGCGGGAGAGACCGCCGTAGGGTTCAAAGCGGATTCAATGATGGTGATATAAACCAACTCCTCCGGCACATTGTATTTGTCGAAAATCTCCCGCATCCAAGGATAATAGTACTGCGCCAGCCCCAGAATCACAGAAGAGGAACGCTGCCGCTGCACAGAATAGAGCTCAATGAACCGCTTCACCTTGTCATTATACGCCAAGGGTACTGCCGTGACAATCTGCGACAACCGCTTGAAAATCATCGTGTCGTTGTTGTCGTAAGCCGTCGTGTCGTCTTTGTACTTGGATAGCACGGAACTTTTATTGGACAACTCGTTGCGCACATAGAACAGATTCAACATGGAATCCATCTTCCGAATCTCCTGACGGGTGAAAATATCGGAATCCACAGTGGAAATCGAATCCATATTGGGCGTACCCTGACCTCCATCATCAGCATTTTGTGCATAGCCGATGCCAAAGAAGAGAACACTGCATAGTATGGTTAGAATCCGATATTTCATATATAAAAGCCGTATTACTTACGGAGAAAACACTATTTTATTGTATAATCATTCCATTTTATTTCCTTTCCATCACTGAATAAGGTAGTTAGCATCACTATTCCATCCTCATTATAATAGGTCCAGGGGCCGTCCTGCAGGCCTTTGACGTATTTTCCGGTGGTTTTGATATTGCCATTTTCCCAATAGGCGGTGTATTTGCCATGTCGCACGCCCTCGTCATAGCGAATCTCAAAGGCTATGCGGCCATTTTCGTAGGTGGTTTTCCATAAACCCTCCTGTTTGCCGCCTTCATAATGGCCTTGTTCTACAGCATCGCCGTTACGGTAAAGCCATACGCCTTCTTCATAGCCGGCCACATAGCTTCCTTTCACCAACGGTGTCCCGTCTTCATCGTATTCCACATACTCTCCTTCGGCGTCGCCATCCTCGTAATGGGCCACTATCATCGTGTCCCCAGTAGAGTAAAACCAAATCCATTCGCCCGTCTTCTCACCTTTGCTGTTGTATTCGCCGGTAATTTCCACCGTTTTATCAATAAAGTAGAAATTCCATTCGCCGATGGGCTTGGAGTTCTTGTACTTGCCTTTGGAACGGAGCTCGCCAGTGGGATAATACTCTTTCCATAGTCCCTGCCGCAGGCCGTTCATGTCTGTAATGCCCTCATAGCGCATCCAGCCCTCCTCAAACACATAGCCTTTGATAATTTTGCCTTCGGCGTCAAACTCGCGGCGGATGCCATCCTGTTTGCCATTGTAGTAGGTGGCTATGACGGAAGGTTGACCATTGCTGTGGTAAGCCGTGCGCTTCTCCATCTGCTTGGTCTCCTTGGCATCCGTCACCAGCTGGTCGTTCTCATATTTCTCCACATAAAGGAAATTGCCACCCTCATCATAGTACTTGAAAAAGCCATGCTTCTTGCCATTGAGGAAACTGCCTTCCATTTTCAGCTGGCCGTTGTCCCAGAAAAACTTCCAACCACCCTGTTTGAGTCCATGTTCGTCGGTGCGGTTGATGCGCTCCCTCCGGTTCATCACGCCACGGTAATAGTTGGTGACGGCAATCACCAGTCCGGTACGGTCATACTCCTTGGCCAGGCCGTGGGGCTTGCCCTCAAAATAGGGCACGGTCTTCTTGAGCCAGCCGGCTGTGTCGTACGTGCGCACAGCTCCCACAATGGTATCTTGCCTCCATTGTGAAACCGTGTATTCCCGTGGGAAATACTGAATCTGCTCACCATGCTTCTTCCCTTCCTTATAATGGATGGTAAAACTCTTTCGACCGTCAACATAGAAGGTCCACAGACTATCCAACAGCAGGTTCTTGCGATTGCCTTCAGACACTAACCTGCCATTTTCATCATAGGATTTCCACCAGCCATCGGGTTGGCCATTTAGCAAAAAACCCTCGCTCGACTTGACGCCGGAAGGGTAATAATAGGTTTTGTATTGATACAAAGAAGTGGAATCTTGTGCTATGCTGAAGGTGTAAGCCAACAACACACAGAACAAAAGATTCCATTTCTTCATTTGAAATCCGATTTAATCAGACGAGATTATTATCTTGTACCACTAAATTTGATGATTTCCACTCGGGTCTGCAGCAAATCATTTAATAAGGCTACGGTATAGTACACCGTCATGTCCAGCCTGTCGCCAGAGAACGTGCACTCCACCGTTATGTCTTTCACGACTTCTGAAGAAGTGTCTATATAGTTGCTTTCACCAATAATGGAAGTAAGCACGTTGGTAATATAGTCCACATTCTCGCTTTTGGTTTTATAAACACCTGTGGAAACATTTTCCAAAGGAAGGCAATAATAAAGCAGGATGCCATTTTGAGACAACGGATTGTTGGAGATGGTCACCGTACCATCTTTTGTTTTGCCATCCTTGATAAAGGTGAATGTTCCACTGTATTTTCCTGCGTATTTAGCACCTTCACCATTCGTACAGGCAGCGAAGCCCAAAACTAAAAGCAAAAAAAGAGGAAATAATTTTTTCATTGTAGTAGAATTTTATGATTCGGGCGGCAAATATACAAAAAAGTATTTTGGCAGGGAGAGCGTTTGTCTTTTTTGTACTTTTGCGCGGTTTATGAAAAAAGGAATCATATATATTATAGTATGCTTGCTGATTGGAATCGGTCTTTCAGGTGCTTCGGCGCAAACTGGAGGCAGACATGCATATAATTTCCTCAATTTCAACTACTCAACACGCCAGATGGCGCTGGGAGGCGGTCTGATTTCCGTCTATGACAACGACCCGACACTCCTGATCATGAACCCTTCCTATATCGGCGAGCGTCACCACAACAATCTGGTTCTGAATTTCACGGACTATTTTTCCAATGCCAACTATCTCTCTGCCCTCTACGCATACACTTTCCCGAAGGCCGGCAGTTTTGCCTTCTCCGTGAAAGCTGTGCCATACGGCAGATTCATGGGCACCGATGCCTCGGGATTGGAAACCGGCTATTTCACCGCCGGCGACTACGCGATAAGCCTCGGCTGGGGCCGCGAACTGTCGCCGAATTTCACCATCGGGGCTAACCTCAACCTGTTGCTGTGCACGTACGAGTCCTATACCTCTTTCGGCTTTGCCGTGGATGTGGCTGGCAGCTATCACAACCCCGACAAGCGGCTGTCACTGACCCTGCTGGCCAAAAACATAGGTTCGGAAATAAAGCCTTTCGTGGCTGGCCAAGTGGAGACGCCGCCCTTTGACTTGCAATTGGCCCTCTCGCAACGCCTGCAACACGTACCCATCCGCTACCACATCTCCCTGCACTCGCTTTACCGCTGGAACATGAACTATTATGGCGACGGCAACCCGTTCCTGCAAACGGACGCTTTCACCAACACGATAAAATATCCCTCGAAAGCCGCGCAGTTCTTCGACAACTTCTTCCGGCACATCATCTTCGGATTGGAGATTGAGCCCATACAGTATATTTCCATCCAGGCCGCCTATAATCACAATGTACATCAGGAGATGAAAGTTGTGGCCCGCAGCTCCCTAGCGGGGTTCTCATACGGCCTGAGCATCAACGTCAAGGGCATCCGTTTCGGCTTTGCACGTATGCACTATGCGCCCGGAGCCACGCCCAACTGCTTCAATTTCGCGCTGGATTTCGGTGAGCTGTCGAAGATGCACCAAAGCAACAAGGCTAAAAAACTGCAACGAATGACCGATTAAATTTTGCCAAGATGATTCCTTTTTCCCCTCCCCATATTGACGATGCGATAGTGAACGAGGTAGTGGCCGCCCTGCGTTCGGGATGGATAACCACAGGACCGCGCACCAAACTTTTCGAACAGAAAATCGCCGAATATTGCTGCATAAAGAAAGTTTTGTGCGTCAACTCCGCCTCCGCCGGATTGGAACTCATGTTGCATTGGTTCGGCGTCGGACCCGGCGATGAGGTTATCGTGCCCGCCTACACCTATACAGCCACAGTAGAAGTGGTGGTCCACTGCGGCGCGACACCCGTGATGGTGGACGTGAACCCCGACTTTCTCATCTCTGTGGAGAACATCCGCAAAGCACTGTCACCCAAAACCAAAGCCATCATGCCAGTGGACATTGCCGGTATGCCTTGCGATTATGAGGAGATTATGGCCGTGGTAAACGATGAAGAGGTTAGAAGAAACTTCCAACCAGCCAATGAGACCCAGGAACGACTGGGCCGTCCGTTGGTGCTTTCCGATGCCGCACACTCGCTGGGCGCGTGGTACAAGGGCAAACACACAGGCGCGGTAGCCGACATCACCGTGTTTTCGTTCCACGCGGTTAAAAACCTGACCACTGCCGAGGGCGGCGCTATATGCCTGGCTTTGCCGGACAATTTTGACGCTGAAGCCATCTACAAACAGCTGTGCGCCTTCTCGCTGCACGGGCAATCAAAGGACGCACTGGCCAAAACCCAGGTGGGCAACTGGCGCTACGACGTGTATGAGTGCGGCTACAAGTGCAACATGACCGACATAGCCGCCGCCATGGGTTTGGTGGAACTTGACCGCTATGACGCCATGATTCTGAAACGCCGAAAGGAGATTTTCGATGCATACACGCAGGCTTTTGGGTCAGACGAACGCTTCCAGATTCCCGAATATGAGACAGCGGACAAAACATCTTCCTATCATGTTTATGCCCTGAGAATCCGAAACATTACCGAGGCACAGCGCGACACCATCATGCAGCGCATCTTCGAGCAGGAGGTGAGCGTCAATGTGCACTTCATCCCGCTGCCCATGCTCACAGCATACAAAAATATGGGCTACAACATCGCCGATTACCCTGTTTCCTACGACAACTACTCCCGCGAAATCAGTCTGCCCGTCTATTACGACCTCACGGACGAGCAGGTGCAGCAAGTGTGCAATGCAGTGAAAAGGAGTTTATAAAGTTAATAAAGTTTCAAGTTTGTAAGGTTCACTGAAATCAGCCTGCCGGTCTATTACGACCTGACCGACGAGCAAGTGCAGCAAGTGTGCAATGCAGTGAAAAGGAGTTTATAAAGTTAATAAAGTTTCAAGTTTGTAAGGTTCACTTTATAAACTTTAGAACTTTAGCACCTTACAAACCTTACAAACCTTACAAACCTTATAAACTTTCCGAACCTTTAATTCAGGCTTACCCTGGGGTCCAGCCACCCGTAGATGATATCGCATAAGATGTTGATGATGATGAGGACGATGGAAACGTAGAGTAGCGAGCCCATCACCACAGGAAAGTCATATTTGTCGAGGGCGTCCACAATGACCACGCCCATGCCTTTCCAGTCGAAGATGTATTCCACGAACACCGCGCCGGCCAGCAATCCGGCCAGCCAGCCCGATATGGCAGTCACCACCGGATTGAGCGCATTTTTCAGCGCATGTTTGGTGATGATGACACTCCGCTTGAGACCCTTGGCCTTGGCGGTGCGGATGTAGTCCTGCGACAGCACATCCAGCAGTGAATTTTTGGTAAGTTCCACCACCACCGCCAACGGGCGGATACCCAATGTCATGGCAGGAAGTATGAGATTTTTGAGGTCCAAGTACTGGCCTGCGCCGTAATCATCCACGGTATAAAGGCTGCCAAACATGCTCAAGCCGGTAACATCGGCGAGCAGAAAAGCGAACACCCACGCGAAGAGAATGGCGGCAAAGAAGGAGGGCACCGACATGCCGAGAGTGGAGAACACCAGTGCCACATGATCGAACCATGTGCCCTTGTACAGGGCGCAGAAGATGCCGATGATGATGCCTACGATGAGGGCAAAGACAATGGAGACCACTGCCAACAGCACTGTCTTCGGGAACGCCTCCGCTATGATCTCGCCCACGGGCCGTTTGCTCTGATATGACCTCCGGAGGTAGGGGGCTTTCAGCACAACCGCCGACTTGCCCAAAGGCAGAATCTTCAAGTAGTGATAATCGTTATCGTCCAAATAGAAGAAGGATTCCGTATCCTGGGTTTTGTGCCACGAAATGGGCGAGACATCATTGAGATAGGCCAAATACTGCACACCAAGGGGCAGGTCGAGCCCCATCTCCTTGCGAATGGCCTCCTCCGTCTGCAGGTCGCTGCGCTGGCCCATCATCATACGGGCGGGGTCGGAGGGAAGCACAGTGAACAGGAAGAACACCAGTGTCACTACACCCAGCATCATCAGCAGGCCGTATAATATTTTCTTGACGATGTATCGGAGCACGTATTCAGTTTTTCTGTGGACTACAAAAGTACGAAATTTGCCGTGTGAATGTGAAAAACAAAAACAGCACCCGTCCGGATGCTGTTTTTGTTTGATAATTATTACTTTTAGTCAGCAAGATCTATAAAGAGTTCCTTGATATCATTGTTACCCTCGTACATCGGCTGAAAGTTCATGGTCATTGTCTCCGTCGGGGCGGCTGACTCCATGATCTTGTAACGGTTGATGGCGGGAGTTTGCGTAATCACATCAAAATCGGAAAAGATGTCACCATCATCCATGATCTTCTGCGGACCCGCCGGTCTGCTTTGATCAAAGGAAAAAGGGTTCTCCGGAGCTTGAGGCTGAGATTTTACCGTCATCTTGGGAATGAGGTTGTCAATGTCACTATTGGGAGTTTCCTGGGAGAAGATAGTATCCTGCTTTTGTTCCATATCGTCAGGAACGATGGTGACTTCCTGCTTCTTCTGCGGATTGGAATTGAAATTCGTGACGATGACGGACAACTTGATAGATTCGCCCAGGCTCTCGTCCATACCACGGCCCCAGATAACGCGGGCATTGCGGCTTTGGATCTTTTCGAACTTCTCGGTGAGGCTGTCCAGCTCGGACATTTTGAGTTTCTTGTCCGGACCATAGCTGATGAAGAACAGGAAGTTCTGGGCCTCGGAGATGGCGCTTTCGTCCAACAACGGACAATCCAAAGCGTCTTGGACCACCTTGTCCACACGGTTCTCGCCTTGAGCAACAGCCAGACCCAACATGGCCTTGCCACTGTCTTTCATGATGGTCTGCACATCGTTGAAGTCCACGTTCTGCGCATAGTTCACCGTAATCAGCTCGGCGATGCACTTGACAGCATTCTTGAGAACATCGTCGGCATATCCGAAAGCGGTGTCGCAATCTTCATCGTTATAGTATTTGATGACATTCTGGTTCTTGATGGTAATGAGAGAATCCACATGTTTGGCAAGCTCAGCAATACCTTCATTGGCAAGACGGGAACGTTCTGCACCTTCGAACTTGAAGGGTGTGGTTACCACACCGATGGTGAGGATTCCCATGTCGTGCGCAATCTCGGCGATGACAGGCGAGGCTCCGGTTCCAGTGCCCTTACCCATACCGGCGGTGATGAAGAGCATACGGGTCTCTTTGCCGATAAACTCCTGAATTCTTTCTTTGCTTTCCATCGCATACTGACGGGCAACTTCAGGTTGCGCACCAGCGCCCAAACCATTGCCTAACAACAGCTTGTCAGGAACAGGCGTGCTTTCCAAATGGCCACGGTCTGTATTGCAAATCAGGAAATCAACGCCGACAATGCCTTCACTGTACATGTGACGCACAGCATTGCTACCGCCACCACCGACACCAATAACTTTAATGATGGATGATGGATTGGCTTTTTCTCCGTAATCGGGTGTAAAAGTAATCTTATCTGTCATAATACTGAATGTTTTTTCTTATCTTTAGGTTTTGGTTTTCTTATGATATTCTTTCCAGCAAATCTTTCAAATAGGGCGGGATCTTACTGAAGATGTCCAAGCCAGGGGCCTTCTCCTTTTCCTTTTTAGGCTCCTTCGGGGCTTTGGGTTCTTTCTTTCGTCCGCCAAACAGCCCTCCCCTCTTGCGTTCCGGCTTTTCTTCTTCCACTACCGTTTCTTCGACAGGCATCTCTTTATATTCGGTCGCGATACCGAATTTGAGCAGACCCAATGCTGTGGCAAACATGGGATGCTTGAGCTCTGTGGGAATGTTATGGGCAAAGCTGCTGTCGGGTACGCCTATACGCGTGGGGAGTTGCAACGAGAACTGGCAAAGCTCCTTGATGTTGCGCAGGTTGGCGCCGCCGCCGGTGAGCACGAGGCCCGCAAACAGACGGTCTTTGTATCCGGAATTCTCCACCTCGCTCTTCACTACATTGACAATCTCCTCCTGCACGCGGCGGTTGATGATCTGGGCCAAGTTGTACTCGCTGATCTGGATGGGATCCTGTCCGTACGGTCTGGGAATGGTGATCATATTGTTGGCATTGCTCTTCTCGACCACACACGTGCCGTAGCGAACCTTGAGCTGCTCGGCCACGTCCTCGGAGATGCGGCACACCTGGGCAATATCCTTGGTAATGATGTTGCCGCCAATGGGAATAACCTTCGTGAATACCGGGCTGCCATCCACAAAGATGACCATGTCCGTAGTGCCACCACCGATATCGACCAGCACTACGCCCTCCTGCTTCTCACGGTCGCTCAGACAGGCCAAGCCGGAAGCGATGGGTTCCAGGACAATGTCACGGATGTTAAGGCTGGCGTCATTGACGCACTTCACGATTTTCTTGATCTCACGTTCGTTTCCTGAGATGATCTGATAGACGCCGATAACCTCGTTGCCGAGCTCGCCGACCGGGTCCACAGTGTAGCGGGAGCGGTCGATTTGATAGCCCTGCGGGATGACATCGATGATCTCCTCGCCAGGGGGCAGGGTTACAACCGACACATCCTTCTTGAGCTGTTCAATCTCCTCTCGACTGATAGGATTCTCGTTGCCATGACGGTAGAGGATGTGGTTGTATTTGCTGGTCTTGATATGATGACCCGCTATGCCGGCATACACCCAGTCAATCTCCTGGTTGGAGCGTTGTGCGGCAATGTCTTTCGAAAGCACGATACCCTCCGTCGTCTTGATGATATTCTTGATTTCCCCGAATTCCACACCGCTGGACTCGCTCTTGCCGTAGCCCACGACCTCAATCTGGCCGTTGTCGTTACGGAAACCGATTACAGTGGCAATTTTTGTCGTTCCAATGTCCAGGCCTACCACCATGCCGTTATTCGAAGAAACATTTTCCATAATATCCTTGTTTTATTGCATTCGTTTTGCGATGATTCTGTTTTTATAGCGGGCGTCCAACATCGCGTATGTGCCGTAACCCTTGCGGGAAAGACCTTCCTTGTAAACCACCTTCAGGTTGCTGAGTTTCTCGTCGGCATTCTCGTCTGTACCGAACAGAACAATCTGGTTGCCGAGCGAAGCCACCAGCTCCATCTGATGATTTTCGTTGAGGTATATCTGGCGGAACTGGGCGAGATAAAACTCATCGGCCATGATCTTGCGGGTCACGTTGAGCACCTGCTGCAGATCCCCCTTCACAACAGCCCCTTTCTTGTAAGTTTGCGCAATGTTGCCATTGGCGACAATCAGGTAGTCCTTCATCTTGCCGGTATAAGGCACGAGCACTCCGTCTTCGTCCACAAAGTACTGTCCTCCATTCTGGTCAAAAACATGAAGCACCAGATGACGAAGGTCGTAGTCAATCAGCAGACGGGTTCCGGAGAAATGGATGAAGTTGATGGTCTTGATGTAGGGATTGCGTTCCAACACTGCCGTCACCTCCGTCAGATCCACATCCTTGATCCGTTTGCCAATGATTTCTATGCCTTTGTCGGCAAGCATAAGCTCCACATCCACCTGCGTCAGCAAAGTGCATTCGTTTTGTGTGTGGGCTTTAACCAGTATGGTGTCACAGCGACGCTGGGGTATCTTGACCATGGCCAAAACCACCACAGCCAAAACACTGACAACCAAAACAATACGGGTTATTGCTTTAAAATACCTCATTTAGGCTAAAATCACTAATAATTAGCCACAAAAATACCAATAAAAAAGTCTGGGGAATTTAATGTTTTTTTTAAAAAATAAACAAACGTATGTTCATAACAGCCAATGCCCGGATTTATCACATCATCTTGAACATCAACCGTTTCTCTTATCAAGCCCCCACAACAATTTTTCGCGGATGATATCGTAAAAATCGGTGTTCTCAAACAAAACGGTCTTGATGTAAAACTGCTCCTTCCGGATGCGGAGGCTGATGCAATCGGGCACTACGAGCCGCTCGGTATCGAGTGCGAGGGAGTAGTTGCCGGTGCGGCTGTTAACCTCAACAGCCAGTTCGATGTCGGCAGGGATGACGATGGGTCTCACGCTGAGCGAGTGGGAGGCTATGGGCGTGAGCACCTGCACGTCGCTACGTGGGTGGAGGATTGGGCCACCGCAACTCATGGAATAGGCCGTGGAGCCCGTCGGCGTGGCAATGATCAGCCCGTCGGCCCAGTAAGTGTTCACCTTCCGACCGCCTGCCCTGACGGTTATGGCGTTGATGGCATCCGCGTCCGTGGCCCGCACGGTAATGTCGTTGATCACAAAACTGTGCGCCAGAGGCAGCGGCTCGCTGCTCTCCACGTGCAACAGGGAGCGCTCCTCCAACGTGAACCTGCCCTGCTCCAACAGCTGAAAACACTCCTTGAAATTCTCCTTCTTGATACCGGAAAGAAATCCGATACGTCCTGTGTTGATGCCCACCAGCGGGATATTCAGATCGCCGACAATGTTGGCGGCATCAATGAAAGAGCCGTCACCGCCAATGGAAACCATGAAATCGATGGGGCCTTGCATTTCAAGGTCCTGATGGGTATTATAACATTCATGGCAACCATCCACAGAGGGATAGTTGCCATGAACTGTAACGTCACTCCCTTGCTGCTTGAGATAGTTGACAACGGTACGGGTGAATTCTTCTTCCCCGCGTTGCCGGCAATAGAGCGCGAATTTCATTATTTATACTCTTGGACTTCGACCTCCCCGTTGATGATCATGTTGGCGTTGAGGGCCATTGCAGCCATCTCGTCCTCGCCGGGATACACGGCCACGGGGGCGATCCATTCGATATAGTTCTTGATACGTCTGATGACAGGCTTGCCGTAGGCGATACCGCCGGTCAGGATGATGGCGTCAATCTTGCCTTTCAGCACCACGGCATTCTCGCCAATCTGTTTGGCCACCTGATAGGCAAAAGCCTCTTCCAGCAATTCGGCCTTGGGGTCGCCGGCGATGGCTGCCTTTTCCACGGCCAAAGCGTCGTTGCTGCCGAAGTAGCCCACATAGCCGCCCTTGCCGACGAGAATCTTCTGCATATCCTCCTGGGTATATTTGCCGCTGAAGCAAGCTTTCAGAAACTGGTTCATCGGCAGGGAGCCGGAGCGCTCTGGGGAGAACGGGCCTTCGCCATCCAACGCCTGGTTCACGTCAATCACGCGGCCCTGACGGTGTGCACCCACACTCACGCCACCACCCATGTGGCAGACTATCAGATTCAGTTCTTCGTATTTCTTGCCATTGTCCTTGGCATACATGCGGGCGATGGCCTTCTGGTTCAACGCATGGAAAATGGACTTGCGCTCGAAATCGGGATGTCCCGTGATGCGGGCCACCTCTTCCATTTCATCTACAATCACAGGGTCGGCGATATAGGCGGCGTCCAAGCCGATGACCTTGGCGAGACTGTCCGCAATCAGACCGCCCAAGTTGCAGGCGTGCTGACCGTTGTAACCCATTTTCAGGTGCTCTTTCATCAAATCATTGATCTTATACACACCCGATTTCAAAGGTTTGATCAAACCACCGCGGCCCATGACGAGGTCAATGGAGTGCAGGTCGATGTTTTCGTTTTTCAACTCATCGATGATAACATCCCGACGGAACTCGAACTGGTCGGCGATAGTGGCGTAGGCCGACAACTGCTCGGTGGAATGTTTGATGTTTTTTATAAAAATCTGTTCGCTTCCTTCAAAAATCGCGATTTTAGTTGAAGTGGAACCCGGATTGATAGCAAGTATTCTTTTCATAATGGAAAGGTTTGGTTTTAAATTCTAATAAGTGCGGGGAACTTTGACTGTATCCACCTTGCTGTAAAAAGTGCCGGCATTGGTGGTAATGTAAGAACGGAAGTAATAGAGCGTCGTGTCATTGACTTCTCCCTCCTCCGAACCTGCGCTCTCGATAAAAGGCAACTGAAGTTCCCAATTGTATGTCAGATATTTTGTGGAATCCGTATAGGTCATCATCGAATCCCTGATCAGAGGCACCACTGTGCTGTAATAGCATGTATGAGATGGCTTTGTATCAAAATAGCTGTAGCAATAACCCGCCTCAATGCAACGGGCACACCCCCCGTCATCTGTCACGACCGCCGTGTGTTGGACAATCCTGGTGGTGTCATTGAATCCATTCTGTTCAATGGTAATGGAGGCCATGTCATAGCGTTCGCAGCTTGCAACCAAAGCGATGACAGTCGCGAACAGCAATATGGGGAAATAGAATATTCTTTTCATTGTCTTGAAATTAGGTCGCAAATGTACAAAAATTTTATTACGTGGCAATGTGTAATATTTTGTGAAGATTCAGGAGGCTCGGGACAAATCTCTTATTGTATTTCAAAAAGATTCAGAAATCCCGTCATCATGAACACATTGCGGATTTCATTGCAGATGTTGCGGATGATCACCTTTCCTCCCTTTTCTAAAGAAGCCTTGTGGAATGTCAGAAAAATACGGAGACCGGAACTGGATATGTATGTAAGATCCGTACAGTCCAAAATGATGGTTTTGTCCGCCTCTTCTGTCAAAGCGTTCATCTGCGGTGCTATTTCCTGAGCACCCGGCGTGTCCATTCTGCCCGAAAAACGGACAATTATTTCGTTTTTCTCATGTGAAACACTAACTTCCATGTTATTTGTAGGTTTTAGTTATAGTTAAAATATTCTTTTCATCTTTTCGCTCATAGCTCACTGTATCCATGATGGTACGGACGAGATGGATACCCAATCCTCCAATCGGCCGATCTTGCGCCTCCGCGGAGATGTTGATCTGTTCCTTGGCGGTGGGATCAAAGGCCGCACCGCTATCAGTAATGACAAACGACACACTCTTTCCGTCAACAGTGGCCCGTATGTCCACCTCCCCGTCAGTTCCTTCGGGATAGGCATACATCATCACATTGGCCACAACCTCTTCCAAGGCCAGGTTCAGATTGGATGCAGCCTCTTGGTCAAGTTCCACCTGCTTTGCGACAGCATCCACAAACTCGGGCAACAGGGCAATCTGCTTCACATCGTTTGGTAGCGTGAGGTGATTGGAGGACTGGCTTGCATTGCCCAGATAGTGGATAAAGAGCATCGTCAAATCGTCGCTCTGAGGGGCTTCTCCTACAAAGAGGGCAACCTTCTGTGCAATATTTTTCAAATGCTCCTCTGAACGCTTCCTTCCACGCAAGGCCTCTTTAAGTCTATGGTCGCCGAACTGCTCATGCGCAATATTTTCCGCTTCTGACAGTCCATCCGTATAGAGGAACAGGGCATCATCGTATTGTAAGAATGTTTCCTGCTCAACGAACTTCATGTCTTTGAGAATGCCTAACGGAAGGTTGGGCTCCACCGGGAGTTCCTTGATGTCATCGGTGAGAATCACAGGCGGATTGTGTCCGGCGTTGCAATAACGCAACTGGCCCGTGGTCAGGTCAAGCACACCACAGAAGAAGGTGACGAACATGTTGTTCTCGTTGGCTTCGGACATGGAGTAGTTCATCAAGGACACGATCCTTTCCGGTGTTGTTTCGTGAGCCGACATGGCACGAAACAGACTTCGTGTCACGGCCATCACCAAAGAGGCGGGAATGCCCTTGCCCGAAACATCCCCAATGCAGAAATACAACTTCTCGTCACGAATGAAAAAGTCATACAGGTCGCCCCCGACCTCCTTGGCGGGAATAATGGAGGCGGCCAAATCCAGATCCTGCCGTTCGGGAAATGGCGGGAAGGTCTTGGGAATCATGGCCATCTGGATTTCACTGGCAATATGAATCTCATTTTCAATTCGCTCTTTTTGCTCATACAGTTGCCTGTACTTGGTCTGATTTCTCGTCACTATCCGGAGAATGATTATTATCATGGCCAAGCCAAGCACTTGCAAAACATTCACCAACAGTCCTATCCGACGCACGCCTTTGTAAAGTTCCTTATCAGGTAGGACTATCGACAATGACCAGCCTGTCCGTTCCACAGGCGAGTAATAAACGTGGTTGTTTTGTCCTTTGTATCGGACAAGCGTTTCACCTGACTTTCCAGACAGCACAGCCCGATTGACGCGGTCAAGTGCCTCGCGATCCTGCGATTCCAAGGCAAACTGATCAACGGTTTTGTTCATCACCAGGGTATCGACCGGGCAGACCATGATTTGTCCGCTACGGCTGACCACCATACTGAAGGCATTGGGATAAACTTTGATTCCCCCAATGAGTTTTGTGAGCCAATCCAAGGAGATGTCGGCCGTAAGGATAGCGGCAACTTCTCCATTCCGGTCCTTCACGGGCACGGAATAGGTTACCATCAGCATGTCGCCGCCATTCTCGTCAAAATAAGGTTCCGACCAGTGGCTTTCACCCGATTCCAGAGGCTTGGCAAACCATTCCATGGAAGGATAATCATATTCTTCCGTGGCTAACGACAGCATCCTGATCTTTCCGGTCTCCATATCCTGAGCCGCATACGGAGCATACAGTGGATACTTTTTGTCATATCCCGGGACAAGGGCTATGGTTGAGCCGACCACAACGGGATTTTCGATCACCACCCGCTGGGGAATTCTCTTCAGGCTGTCGGGATAATCCAGACACCATTGCGCCACCCAAATACTGTTGCGGACGGCAGCCTCGGTCTGGTTCACGACATCCATGATCTTGTTCTCGGCACTTTTCAACTCGCTCTCAGCTCGCAAAGAGGCCTCTTGCTTGATTCCCCTTTGAGAATAGACATACTGGATGATGGAGGTGGCTTCCAGCGTGATTGCAGCCACAACCACCAGTAGCAATCTGGCCCTGAGCGTCATGCCAATCCCCTTGTTCTCTTTCCTGTTCGGTTTCATAAAATAGATTTTAGTGCCTCACGGATTTCCGGCATAGGACGCTTGGTGTCACGCTCTATAATCAGTGTTTTGAGCCCCGCAAACGGAAGGATGGTTGCATTAATCTCCTTCAGAGATATGCCTTCCCCGAAATAGGCTGGTGCAAAGTGCTCCCAGAATCGGATAGCCAATGACTTGGGCATGTGGAAGGTTTTTTGGATAAAGTTTTCGTCGCTCAGGCAGCAACAAAGGTAAACCATGGCTACATCAAAGATATGGTTACCCCAGCAAAAGTCGCCCAAATCGATGAAATAACGTCGTTCTCCTACGAAAATGGCGTTACTGTATTGGAGATCGCCATGAACCGCCGTATCCTCGTCAGGGGTGTCGGCGATGAAGCGCTCCAATTTTTTCTTCTCTTGCAATGTAAAGAACGGATTCTCTTGAAGAAGCCGATAATAGCGGTCCTTGACATTCTCGAACTGTGTGGTATCGACATGGGTGGCATGAAGCTGTTTGCACATCTGCGCAAACTCCGTGGCGAACTGCTGCACTTTTTCCGGCTCGTCGGCCGTAGCACGGGAGTATGACTTTTTGCCCAGGATACGGCGAAAACGGATTCCATATCGGCCATCTTCCGTTACTACATAGTCCCCGGGCTCCGGCGTGGGGATTCCCATATTGTACACCTTGCGAGCGAGACTAATCTCGTCAAGCGGTTGTTGTATCTTGCCAGGAAAATAGAGTTTGAGCATCACCGAAGGGTCATGCTTGTGATCGTAGCTCTCGCCGTTAGCACCGCCGCCGAAGAGAACGTAATCGTCGAGCGAAATCTTAATGGCTTCCATGTGAAAAAACTTGATTGATTAATGCTTCAAATTCCCGAAATGCTGCTGTATCTTGAAGTTCTCGGAGAGAATCGGCCAGACCGCGATAATGCCACTCATGGTCTTTCGGATCCTTGGCGTGAAAGCGTTCCCAAATGGCATCGCCTATGGTGGCATAGTCATAGGCAATAGCGCGCATGTTGGAGAGTTTGTCTCCAAGCGCCACCATCTTGGCATCGCGGGGCGCTTTGGCCAACTTGTCAATGGCGGCCTGCTTGCGAATGCGCCAGCTCTCCTCTTCACTCATCTCCGGCATTTTATCTTCGCTCTCATGAGCCACCAACATAGCCACACGCTCGCCGAATTCCTTCTTGATTTCCTCCAAGGTAACATCGGTGTCCTCCACTGTGTCGTGCAAGGCTGCGGCGGCCAGCAACTCCTGGTCTGGAGTCATAGTGGCCACAATCTCCATGGCTTCCATGGGATGGACTATATATGGAAAGCCCTTCCCACGACGCTCTGTGCCAGCATGGGCTTTCACCGCAAAGATGATAGCGCGGTCCAAAAGTTCGGTGTTCATCGGTTTGTTTGCCATAATTATTGATTCATGAAAGGAAGATCTTTGGCCTGTCCCAATATGAATTCCGCCATCATGACATTACTTTCGGAAGGTCCGTTAAGTATATCGAAAAGATTGCGGATTCCGGCTTTGCCTCCACCGTTCTTCAGCGTATAGGCAATGCAGATATTCTGCGGACCTACGGACGAGGCCATGATGTCCAAATCCGTAAGTCCCATTTGAAAACAGGCAATTTGGTATGCTCCTTCAAAATAGTCTTTGATGATACGGGCAATGTCGCCCAAAGTCTTGCAGCCCATGTTCTTGAAAATGGCCAGATAGGGCATCAGCGGAACTTCATGTATTTCCGCCTGGTTTATGGCGGCTATCCGACGATTCAGCCGACCGAAAGGATCCAATTCCAAATAGCCTTTGAAAGTTTCCCCGTCAAGTGAAACATCGTCCAAATTGCCGCTACTCACCAGCGTTTGCACGCGGCGACGATAGTCGGTAAGCTCCGTGCGGATGTGGCTGAACTGCTCATCGGCAAGTTCCAACATACCCGCCAAACGGTTCATATTACGAATATACTCTTTGGGAATTTCCAACCCGCTTTTGTAACCTGTGTCATGGTACAGGTTGGCCCAAGCGTGCTGCAAGAGGCTGCGCATCTGTATTTCCACACGGAATGGCATATCAGGAACGCGACAGACATAGTGCAACGACAGGTATCCGAAGCTGTCCAGATCGAGCAGTTTGCGTTTGTCCACGGAGTTCTCCCAGTCCACCTCGAATAGCCGCTCTATGGCAGACGCCACGACATCAACATCATCACGATAGAAGGTGATGACCCGTATGCCGAGGATGTCGGTGATATCGGCAAGGCTCTTGTATTTGTATCCCTTGAGTTCCAGTTTGCCTGCCAGCGATGACTCAGTTTTCACACGCGACTCCAGTCCCGCCACATGAATGCCTGCATCGGATAGGCAATCGCGGATGGTGGTTTTCAGCTGTACTTCTATTGTTTTAAACAGAGGCAACTGTTCAAGATACTCATTCAATATCGCTTCAGAATGAGGGGATAAAAGTTTCTTCATTGGCTTACTGTGATTAGGATCAGATGCAGCAGTACGACGAAATCCTCATAACGAGAATTTCATTTGACGTTTATCGATTCCGATTCCGGAGAATATCCAAAGCGAGATAGATGGCGTTGCGCATGGACTGACCGTTGGCAATGTTCTTGCCTGCGATGTCGTAGGCGGTGCCGTGCGCGGGAGAGGTGCGTACAATGGGCAGACCGGCGGTGAAGTTCACACCTTCGGTGCCTAATATCTTGAACGGGATCATGCCCTGGTCATGGTACATGGCCAGCACCGCGTCAAACTGACGATATTGGCCACTGGCGAAAAAGCCGTCAGCAGGGAACGGACCGAACGCATTGATCTTGTTCTGGAACGCCCACTCGATGGCCGGATGGATAATCTCCTTTTCCTCAGAGCCCAGCAACCCGTCGTCGCCAGCGTGGGGATTCAACGCCAGCACCGCGATCTTCGGGTTGTCAATGGCGAAATCCTGACGCAGCGAGTGGTTCAAAATCTCCAACTTATTGAGGATACGATCCTGCGTGATGACTGACGACACTTGGCTGATAGGTTCGTGATTGGTCACGAAACCCACACGCAAATTTTCCGCCACCATCATCATCATGGCCTTCTTATCCCCTCCAAAATAGTACTCGAAAAACTCGGTCTGGCCATGAAATTTGAACTTATCCGACTGGATGTTGTTTTTATTGACCGGTGCCGTAACAACCGCATCGATCATCTTGTTCTTCAAATCCTTGCCCGCTATGACGAGCGCGCGCTCGGCCAGTTGTCCAGCCACTTTGGTGGAGGTTCCCAACTCTATCTTCACCTCTTCTTCATAGATATTCAGGAGGTTGGGACGCTTTTGGGAGGTTTGTTCGATATTCTTGATGAACTGGAACGAAAAGTCCGGCATGTCCATGTATTTGCGATGATAAGATGCGGCTTTTGCCAGACCATACACCACAGGCGTGCAAATGTCCATAATCGCATGGTCGGCCAACGCCTTGATGATGACTTCGTAGCCGACACCGTTCAAATCACCATGGGTTATGCCTATTTTATACAGTTGATTATCTGCCATAGTATTATTGAGAATTATTTATTAGCGTTAAAGGCGACCTCGTATTCCTCATAGCCTTCGATGATGTCGCCGACCTTGATATCGTTGCAACCGTCAATATTCAAACCGCAATCCTGACCGGCGGACACTTCCTTGACATCGTCTTTGAAACGGCGCAAGGAGCCAAGTTTGCCGGTGTAGATGACGATACCGTCGCGAATCAGGCGGATACGCGTGGAGCGTTGCAGTTTGCCGTCCAGCACCATACAGCCGGCCACGTTGCCCACTTTGGAGATGTGGAAAACTTCGCGGATCTCGATGTTGCACACCACTTTCTCGCGGATTTCAGGCGTGTGCATACCGGCGATAGCCTCTTTGATCTCGTTGATGGCGGTATAAATGATAGAGTATGTGCGGATGTCGATCTGCTCGGCCTCGGCCATCTTGCGTGCTCCGGCGGTCGGTCGCACCTGGAATGCCACGATGAGTGCGTTGGAGGCAGTGGCCAACATGACGTCGGTCTCCGTAACGGCACCCACGGACTTGTGGATGACATTGACCTGCACCTGCTCGGTGGAGAGCTTGAGCAATGAGTCGGAGAGGGCCTCCACGGAACCGTCCACATCGCCCTTGACGATGATGTTGAGTTCCTTGAAGTCGCCGATGGCGATACGACGGCCGATCTCTTCGAGCGTGATGTGTTTCTGCGTGCGCAGGCCCATCTCGCGGGCAAGGCGTGCGCGCTTGGTGGCTGCTGCGCGGGCTTCCTGCTCCGTGTCGCACACCTTGAAGGCATCGCCAGCCTGCGGTGCGCCGTTCAAACCCAGCAACAGCACCGGCGTGGCCGGGCCTACGGACTTGACGGGCTGGTTACGCTCGTTAAACATGGCCTTGACCTTGCCGAAGCAACTGCCAGCCAAGATCGGGTCGCCAACGGACAATGTGCCGTTTTGAACCAACACTTTGGCCACGTAGCCACGACCCTTGTCCAAAGAGGACTCAATGACTGCACCGACACCATTGCGGTTCGGATTGGCTTTCAAATTCAGCATCTCAGCCTCCAACAACACCTTCTCCAACAACTCGTTCACGTTGTCACCATGCTTGGCATCGATGGCCTGGCATTGGTATTTGCCACCCCAGTCTTCGACCAGGATGTTCATATTGGCCAATTCTTCCTTGATCTTGTCAGGATTGGCGTTAGGTTTGTCAATTTTCGTGATGGCGAACACCATGGGCACACCAGCAGCCTGGGCGTGGTTGATAGCCTCAATGGTCTGCGGCATCACCGCGTCGTCGGCAGCAATGACGATGATACACAAGTCCGTGATCTTCGCACCGCGCGCACGCATAGCCGTGAAGGCCTCGTGACCCGGCGTATCCAGGAACGTGATCTTGCGGCCATCTGACAGCTGCACCAAATATGCACCGATGTGCTGCGTGATACCACCGGCCTCACCTGCAATGACGTTGGTCTTGCGGATGTAGTCCAACAAGGATGTCTTACCGTGATCGACGTGGCCCATGACCGTGATGATCGGATGACGCGGTACCAAATCTTCCGGATTATCCTCACCCTGTTCTCCCTGACCATCCTCCGCATCGGCACCGATGAATTCCACCTGGAAGCCGAACTCCTCCGCCAACAACGTGATGGTCTCGGCATCCAATCTTTGGTTGATGGAGACGAACAATCCGATGCTCAAGCAGGTGGAGATGATCTCGTTGACCGGCTTGTTCATCAAAGTAGCCAACTCGTTGGCGGTCAGGAATTCCGTGACCTTCAAGATCTTCTGGTTTTCGAGTTCCTGAAGCTCTTGTTCCTCCATGCGTTCATGGATCAACTGGCGTTTCTCTTTTCTGCGCTTGGAAGCTTTGGTCTTGCCGGCAGGCTCCAGTCTCTGCTTGGTCTCCTTGATACGACGCTGGATATCCTCAGGAGAAATCTCAGCCTTTTCGGGTTCTGCCTTGCCATGTTTTTCATCCTTGAAATTGGCTTTCACGCCCGTTTGTTTGAGAATTCTCTTTCTCTTTTTCTTCTTCTTGTCATCACTGTTGGCGTTGTCCTGTTTCCTGGAATCCTTTACCTTCTCTTTCTCCACGGGCAATTCTATCTTACCCATGATCTTCGGGCCCTGGATTTTCTCCACACGGGTCTCGATGAATTCCACCTTGCGTTCAGGTTCCTTAGGTGTCACCACGACAGGCTCTTCCACTTTAGGATCTTCTTCCACCACGACAGGTTCTTTCACCACAGGTGCTTTTTTCTTTTTATTCAGCAGCACATCCAAATCGGCCTTGTCGATGACCTTGGGCTGTTCCAGCTTGGTCACCACAGTAGGGATATGCTCTGGCACCTTCTTGGTTTCAGGCTTTTTCTTAGGCTCCGGTTCGGGAGTTTCCTCTTTGGCAGGCTCCGGCTCCTTGGCAGGGGGTTCCTCCACAGGCTCCTCCTTGCTCTTCTTCTTGTTTGTAATCTCATCCAAGTTGATCTTACCCAAAACCTTTGGTGTCGGGACTTCGGTCTCGATATGCTCGGGCGTGGCAATGATATTCTTCTTGATGATGAGAGAATTGTCTTCCACCACATCCTCCACTTCCTCAACCTTGGTCTCTTTGGGCTTGCTTTCTGCCTTGACTTTGGAATTGAACGTGCCGATGTCGATCTTGTCGGCTTCCGCCTTGACTAATTTTTCACCGGCAAACTCACGCAAGAGGATATCGTACATTTCCTCCGAAAGCTTGGCATTCGGATTCTCTTCGATCTCCAGATTTTTCTTCTTGAGTAATGTAGTGATGGTGCTGATGGAGACATTGAATTCTCCGGCAGCCTTTCCTAAACGTGGAATTTTTCTTTTTTCCTCTGGCATACTGTTATTTTAGTACTTTCGATTGATTATTTTCGATGAATTATTTTTCCCCTTCGTAATCTTCCAATTCTTCCTTGACGGCAGCAATCATGGCATCGACGGTCTCCTCTTCCAGGTCGGTGCGCTTGATCAGCTCATCGCGATCCAGTGCAAGCACGCTCTTGGCGGTGTCGCAACCGATGTTGATGAAGGCATCGATGACCCACTGGTCGAACTCGTCGGCGAACTCGGTCAACGGCACATCCTCCTCCTGATCCACGTCATCGCGGAACACGTCGATTTCATAACCGGAAATCTTGGAAGCCAACTTGATGTTGTATCCGCCCTTGCCGATGGCGTAAGACACCTGGTCGGCCTTCATATAGACATTAGCCATCTTATTTTCATCATCGAGCACAATGGAAGAAATCTCGGCGGGGCTGAGCGCGCGCTTGATCAAGAGTTCCTTGTTGGAAGTGTAGTTGATGATGTCGATGTTCTCGTTGCGGAGCTCGCGGACAATGCTGTGGATTCGGCTGCCCTTCATACCGACGCACGCGCCAACGGGATCGATGCGGTCGTCACCGGACTCCACCAACACTTTGGCTCTCTCGCCCGGAGCGCGCACCACGTTGCGGATAGTGATGAGGCCGTCGTATATTTCAGGGATTTCCGTTTCCATCAAACGCTCCAAGAAGACCGGTGATGTACGGGAGATGATGATACGCGGCGTGGAAGACTGCACCTCCACACGCAACACCACTGCCGTCAGGGAATCGCCCTTCTTGTATTTGTCGGCAGGAATCTGCTCCGACTTCGGCAACACCAACTCCACATGGTCCTCGTCGAGCACCAGAATCTCCTTGCGCCACACCTGGTTGACCTCACCCGTGATGAGTTCGCCGATACGGTGCTCATATTTCTTATAGATGACATCCTTTTCATACTCCATGATTTTGGAACTGAGGTTTTGGCGGATGGCCAGAATTTCGCGTCTGGCGAAGTCCGTCAAATGGATATTCTCCACCACCTCCTCGCCAATCTCAAAGTCGGGCTCGATTTTGATAGCCTCCGACAAGGCGATTTGGTTGCCTTCGTCCTCCACGGCACCGTCTTCCACAATCTCGCGGGTGTGCTGGATCTCCAGATCTCCGCGGTCCACGTTGACGATAATGTCAAACTGGGCATCAGGGCCGTATTTCTTCAGTAAGGCTGCACGGAACACATCGTCCAGAATGTGCATCAAGGTCTCACGGTCAATGCTTTTGGATTCTTTGAATTCCGCAAAGGTGTCAATAAGATTTACATGTTCTTCCATTGTCTTGTTTTTTTCTTTATATTTTTTCAATTAATAATCTTTATACGTCAAGATGCTAAAGAGTTACAAAAAAACTCCCACCAGGCGGGTGAGAGTTCTTTTTGTTGAGCTAGCAGGATTCGAACCTACACAGGCAGAACCAAAATCTGTAGTGCTACCGTTACACCATAGCTCAATGCCTTAGTCATTTGAGGCCGCAAAAATACACTTTTTTCTATATGCCTCGTTTTTTCATCGATTATTTTTTATTTTTTTTTAGTTGCGGATATTAAAAAAAAATATACTTTTGCACCGTCAAAAAAGGACAATGGCCCCTTAGCTCAACTGAATAGAGTATTTGACTACGGATCAAAAGGTTGCAGGTTTGAATCCTGCAGGGGTCACCAGACAGAAGCCGATGATTTTTCATCGGCTTTTTCATTTTTCTACCTTTTTTCCTTGAAAAACTCTTTCAGCAGCCGCGAACATTCGTCTGCCATGACCCCGCGTTCCACCGAAATATTCTTGGGGAGAAAGTCCCGATTCAACAGCGTATAGCCCTTCTTCGGGTCGTCGGCACCATACACCAGCCGGCTGATCTGGCTGTGCATGATGGCCCCGATGCACATGATACAAGGTTCCAGCGTAACATAAAGGGTGCAATTTTTCAGATATTTGGCACCTAACCCGTTGGCGGCGGCTGTAATCGCCAACATCTCCGCGTGCGCGGTCACGTCCTTGAGTGTTTCGGTCAGATTGTGGCCTCGCGCAATGACTCTGTCGTTGAGCACCACGACTGCCCCCACGGGGACCTCGTCGGCCTCGTAGGCATCAAGTGCCTCGTTCAGGGCCATTCGCATATATTTTTCGTCTTCCATCATTTTCATTTATATGCTCGTTGATATTGTCACGCTCCACACTGCGAAAACCTACGGTTTTCTTGTATGGGGTTATTGGGATTATGTCCTTTCAGGACATTTTGTCAAAAAATTGCGTCATGATTTTGGGCATGGGATAATTGTGTAACTGGTCCAATGGCACCAGAATCTGGTTCCCTGCCAATTCCGGTTTCTTTTCCAGCTTTTTCAGATAGAAAAAAGCGTGGATAACCTGGTGGGTGAGGATCTCCTTCAATTCCATAATTATGGCAGAATCGCCAATATGTGACGGCCCTGCGGATTCCTGCATAGGGAATTGATAGAGATTGCGCCAGATGTCGTTACCAGTTCTCTTTTCTATGATTGTACTATTATTATATATGTAGAAATTGAAATGGAAATAGCGTTCACGCTTGGAGATCCTGTTGCTCTTGATAGGCAATGTCTCCACCAAATCATGTTTCAGCGCATAGCACTGGTTGGCAAACGGGCACTCGTCGCATTTTGGATTTTTCGGCGTGCACCAAACAGCCCCAAACTCCATGCAGGCCTGATTGAAATCACCGGGATTCCGGGCGGGAATGTGTTTCTGGCAGATGTCGGTGACAGTTTTGCGGGTGGCGGGCAGGGCAATGTCCTCGCAAATGCCGAAGATGCGGCTGCAGATGCGCAGCACGTTGCCATCAACTGCGGGGTAAGGCAGCCCGAAGGCGATGGAGGCGATGGCTGCCGCCGTGTAGTCGCCGATGCCCTTGAGTTTGCGAATGTCCTGATATTGGCTGGGAAACCGACCGTTATGCAAATCCATGATCTGACGCGCGGCGGCATGCATATTGCGCGCGCGTGAGTAGTATCCCAGTCCTTGCCATACGCGCAACACCTGCTCTTCGGGCGCGCGCGCCAGCGTCCCCACATCCGGGAAAGTCTCAACAAAGCGAAGATAGTAGTCCCAACCCTGTTGCACGCGGGTCTGCTGCAGGATGATTTCGGAAACCCAGATTTTGTAAGGGTCCGTCTCGCCGCGCCAGGGCAGCGTGCGACGGTTCTCCTCGTACCAGGCAAGCAGTGTGTCGGTGAACATACTGCCTTAGTTGTTCTGGATGAGTTTGAAGAGCTGGTCCAGATTGGGGGTAAGGATGATTTCGGTGCGGCGGTTCTTGGCGCGGGCCTCGGCAGTGTTCTCGCTGTCGATGGGCAGATATTCGCTACGGCCGGAGGCGGAAAGTCTGACCGGCTCGATGTTGCCGTTCTGCAACAGAGCCTTCACCACAGAAGTGGCACGCATCACACTCAAATCCCAATTATCCTTCACCTGACCGTTGCCGTGATAGGGCACGTTGTCAGTGTGTCCCTCGATGAGCACGAAAATCTCCTTCTCGTTCTCCAGCACGGAAGCCAGATTCCGGATAGCGTTCATGCCCTGGGTATTGATTACCCAGCTTCCGGAGGCGAACAACAGTTTGTCGTCCATGGAGACATACACCTTGCCATCCTTCTCATACACGTTGAGACCGCTGCCTTCAAAGCCCTTGAGCGCGGCGCTCACTTTGTCTTTCAAGGCTTTCACCTCAGCATCCTTTTGATTGAGGATGTCCTGCATCTCCTGGATGCGGGCCTCTTTGGCGGCAAGGTCGGCCTTGGCCGAGTTGAGCGAATCCTGCTGCGCATTCAGCAGTTTTTCTTTGGCATCCAGCTCGTCCTTGTATTTGTCAATATTGCTCATCAGATCGTTCATCTGATTCTGATTGTGCGCATTCAGTCTGGTGAAATCCTTCAACATATCGTCATAGTCCTTGGTGGCCTTGGCCAGGTCACGCTCCGACTGACGGAGTCTTCTCGAAAGGGAGAGTGTATCCTTTTTCAACTGCTCGCTCTCTTTCGTGAGGGATTCCACTTGTGCCGTGAGCTGTTTTTTGGCATTGGAAAAATCCACATTCTCCGAATTGACATACGTCAGCTCATCCTGACATTTTTTGTACTGGCTTTGTAACTCGTTGTATTTTTGCTTAGTGACACATCCGCTCAACAATAAAGCCACGCAGATGGAAATGGCCATAATGAAATTCTTCTTCATGCGTAATAATTATTCAAACGGGCAAAAATAGCATGGAATGTTGCGATTTTTCACAACAATATGGAAAATTTATAAACAAAAAAATATGAATAATTATGGTCGTCCCAGCACCTCTTCCAACTGCTTGTAAAGAGCCTCAAAGTTTCCGTCGTTATTGAACACGAAATCCGCCATCTGCATGCAGCGGCCCACATTCTGGTGGTTGGGGTCGGTGGACGACATCTCGCGCTGTTCGTTCTCGATGAACGTCTCAAACGACACGTGATCGGTTTCGGAGGCACGGCTCACGATACGCTCGTAGCGGGCTTTCGGGTCGGCATCCACGGCAAAGAGCAGGAAGTGCTCGTTTTTGCGCAGCGATTCCACCTCGCCCGGCGTGCGCACACTCTCTATGATGGCATCGCAGCCGGCAGCCTCGGCCTGCTTGTAGAGTTCGTCCACAATGTAGGAGGGTGAATGTTTGGCACGCAGGTCATTGGCCACCTCCACAAACGTGTCGCGGTTGATCTCCATGCCGCGGCGGGTCGCTTCCTCAATGAGATAGCCGCGCACAGAGTAGTGCTTGTAGCCGTAATGATTGATGAGATAATCTACAATCGTTCCTTTTCCCGCACCCAAGGTGCCCGTAATGCCGATAATCTTCATATTGTCAGTTTTTGAGCCGCAAAAATACGAAAAAACTATGCACTCGCTTGCCGCTTGTCGTGCCGCCAGATCTGCCAGCTATTGAACAGGTTCTGCCAGACGGAGTAGAAAGCCAGGAACACGGAAGCCAGCGGATTCAAGTAGGTGTTGGCCATCCAGATGCCCATGGCGGTGTTCTTCTGCCCTAGCATCTGCCCGCCGGCAATGACATCCCCGTATCTCTTCCCTATCCGTCTGCCCAATGCGAAATGGACCGTGCAGGTGACCACCGAAGCCAGGCCCAGCCACAGAATGTTGAGCCCATTGCCCTGACCGTGAATGAAAATGTAGTCAATGGTCTGACCCAAGGTCAAAAACAGCAAAAACGCCCAGATATAGAATGTGGTGTTTTTGAACCCGCTCAAAAAACCGTTAGCTTTCTTCCAGAAAAGTTGCAAAAACAGGGCTACAAAAAACGGCAAGGCAATGGTAGGACCGATTTTTTTGAGGATAAGCAGAAATGAGTTCCAGAAAGAAAGGTCATGATGCACCCCGATGAAGGTGAAGTAGAACGGCGCGATGACAGAGATCAGCAGATTGCAGAGGATGGTGTATTCAGTAACGGTCTCGCGGTTGGCGCCCAGCAGGCAGGAGATGACCACCACGGAAGAGGCCACGGGGCAGAGCACCCCGATGAGCACTCCCTGCGCCAACAATTCGTTGCGACAAAAGCCGACAATAAGATAGTACATGCCGATACTGACCACCGCCTGGAAGAGCAGCAGCCAAAGGTTGAGTTTTGTAACCTTCAGTTTGCGGATATCCACCGCCACAAAGTTGAGTAACAGAATGAGGAAAATAAGATATGGGGCCAGAAACGAAAGCAATGCACACCATTTGTGAAGCAACAGGCCCAATAAAATGGCACAAGGCAGCACATAACTTCTCATCTTCTGCATACTCCCCTATTTTTGAGCCATCTTGAGTGTCAATATGGTGACAAACAGAAAGATTATATTAGGAATCCATGTACCCAGCACGGGAGGGAGGCCGCCGGATACGGAGAACACCGTCGATACCTGCTGCAGGAATATGAACGTGAACGCCAATCCCATGCCCATGAAGATATGCACACCCACACCGCGCTGGTTCTTGCGCGAGGACACACTCAACCCCAAGAAGGTCATGATGAAGATACCTATGGAGTTGGCAATACGCTTGTGCTGCTCAATCTGGAAATGCGCCACCAAGTTCGAACCCCTCAGTTTTTCCTCCTTGATAAACGCCCGCAATTCCTTGTATGACATGGTCTCCGCAATGAAAACATCCTGGCTGAAATTGCGGGGTAATACATTGAAAACGGTGTCCATCTCCTTGCCCGCCGTGACAACCTCCTTGTCATTGACAATTTCCCTACGCACAAAATTCCGCAAAACCCATTTGCCTTTTTGCGTATCATACGAGGCGGACATAGCCTTTACCTTCACCCTAATACTGGAATTCTCAAACTCCTCATATGTGAAATCATAACCAATCTCATTTTCTCGGTCCCAACGCTGCACATAGAGATAACTGTTGGGTGAATTCTTGATGTGCAAATCGGTGGTGGATATGGCCTGTTTGCCAAAATAAGTGTATTTGAATTCATTCAATTTCTCATTGGTATAGGGCACCACAAAGTTGGCCATAAACAAGGACACCAGCATAATCACGACCGCCCCGACAAAATATGGCACGAGAAAACGCTTGAAACTGACACCGTTATCCAAAATCGAAATGATTTCATTGTGTGAAGAGAGCTTGGAAGTGAACCAGATCACGCTGATGAAGGTGAAGAGCGGAATGAAGAGGTTGATGAAGTATGGGATGAAATTGAAGTAGTAGCCGGTGATAATCTCTCCCACGGGAATGGACTTGCTCATAAAACGCTGGATGTTCTCCGAAAGGTCGAATACGATGATGATGGTCATCAGCAGCAGGATAGAATAGACCACCGACCCGAGGAATTTCCTCAGGATATAAGAGTCAATGATTTTCCAGCCTGTGAGGTCACAGACCCGCTCCCACAATCGTTTCCAGCTGTTTTTTAAGGACATGAAGGTTAATGACGATAGCTATACACGTATCTTGCAGTAAAACGGTTGCAAAAGTACAAAAAATAGCAAATTGCAGTATTTATACTTTATCTGTTGAGTCCATAACGGAATATTTTTTAGTTTTGCAGCGTTGTTTGGCTGTTATAGATGGACTTTGGATTTTGAATTATGAATTCTGAATTTTATTAATTGTATTTATGAAAAAACTTTTTATCGCAATTGCTTTACTGACACTAATTTGTGGCTGTATGAAGAATCAAGGACAAAACAATGAAAAAGTTATCGGCAAACCCGAAATCCAAATTCAGGATGGCCGTTTCACTCCAGAAGTGATGTGGGCACTGGGCAAAATGGGCGAGAAAGCCGTCTCCCCCGACGGCAAGCAGATCGCCTACACCGTGACTTATTACGACATGGAGCAGAACAAGGGCAACGCCGAAATCTACCTCATCCCTGCCAATGGAGGTGATGCCACCCAACTCACCACAACCGCGGCCAGCGAGTTCAACCTGGTATGGAAAGACAACAAGACGCTGCTTTTCTGCCGCGACAACGACATCCTCTCCATGGATGTGAAATCCCAAAAAGAGAAGAAACTTGGCACCGTGGAAAGCGGCATCGAAGGCTTCAAGATGGCCCCCGACGGCAAGTCCATCGTCTATATCACCACCAAACCTGTGGTGCGCCCTGACCACCTCAACAAACTGTACGCCGGCCTTGACAAAACCACCGGCCGCATCAACGAGGATCTGATGTACCGCCACTGGGACTGCTGGGTGGATGAATATCCGCAAATTTTCCTGGCTTCGTTCAACGGCAAAAAGATTGACATTGAACACTCTACCGCCATTATTGACGGTGTGTTCGAGTGCCCGATGCGCCCGTGGGGCGGCGTGGAACAGTACAACTACAGCCCCGACAGCAAGAAAATCGCCTACACCTGCCGTAAGAAAACCGGTGCCGAATACGCTCACTCTACCAACAGCGACATCTTCCTCTACGACATCGCGAAGAAGACCACCACGAATATCAGCGAGGGCATTATGGGCTACGACCAGAATCCAGTGTTCAGCCACGATGGCAAGATGATCGCCTGGGAGAGCATGGAGCGCGACGGCTATGAGAGCGACAAACTGCGCCTTATGGTGATGGACCTCGCCACTGGCAAACGCACGGATATGTCTGAGAACTTCGACTACAACTTCACCGGCATCAGCTGGACCGACGACGACAAGGAAATCTTAGGTGTGGTGAACTTCGGCACAGACCAGATCTTCGCCTGCAACCTCGCCACCAAGGAATTCCGCCAGATTTCGCATGGATACCATGATGTCCACGGCTTTGAGCTGGTGAACGGGAAATTATACGCAGACCAAGTATCCATGCAGTATCCCGCTGAAATTTTCGTGTATAACCTCACGGACAACAAAGCCGAGGGCAAGAAGATTTCAACTATCAACGATGACGTGCTCTCGCAGGTGCGCATGGGCGAGGTGGAAGAGCATTGGATCAAGACGGTAGATGGCAAGGATATGCTCACGTGGCTGATTTACCCCTACAATTACGACAGCACGAAGGTTTACCCCGCACTGCTCTATTGCGAGGGTGGTCCGCAGTCTGAAGTGGGACAGTTCTGGAGCACACGCTGGAACTTTATGGTGATGAGTGGTGGAGAGTACTTCATCATCGCGCCCAACCGCCGCGGCACCATCGGCTTTGGCACGGAGTGGACCGAAGAGATCAGCGGCGACTACGGCGGACTCTGCATGCAGGACTATATGACCGCCGCCGATTATTTTACCGACAACGTGAAACAAATTGACAAAGAGCGTCTCGGTGCTTGTGGCGCCAGCTTCGGCGGCTACAGCGTCTATTGGCTCGCCGGCCACAATTACAACGTACCTGGCTACAAGGACGGCCGCCGATTCAAAGTGCTGCTCGCGCACAACGGCATGTTCAATTTCGACCAGCAATACCTTGAAACTGAAGAGCTTTGGTTCGACAACTGGGACCTCGGCGGACCCTACTGGGATTGGGACAACCCGCAGGTAAAGAAGAGCTACGCCTGCTCACCGCATCTGTATGTCGATAAATGGAACACACCGATCTGTGTCATTCACAGCGAGTTCGACTTCCGCATCGTGGCTTCTCAGGGCATGGCCGCATACAACGCTGCCAAGATGCGCGGTCTGGACGCCCGATACCTCTACTTCCCCGACGAGACACACTGGGTGCTCAAACCGCAGAACAGCCTGCTCTGGCACCGCAACTTCCTCGACTGGTTCGATATTTATCTGAAAAAGTAAGACTTAACCGATAGGCCTACCGGTCTTTCCACACCGTCCGCACTCTGCAAACCTCAACCAGATCTTTTTCTGAATAGATAGAACAGAGAAAATTGTTGGGGGCGGACTCCTGTTTCACTACCGTGTAACGGTCGTCGGCACGGGTTTGCTGCAGATAGTTGATGGAAAGAAACGCCAGCGTGTGCTGGTCATGGAACTCATTGTCAAAACTGTCCATCACCCAGGTGACGTAGGCGGAGTTGTTGGCATGGCAGTTCATATCGATGTTGGAATAGACCACCTGCTTGAATTCGGGATTTTCGCAAGGCACGCCCGTGCGCAAACGCGAAGCGGGTGTCTCCAGCGCATGCAATCCTTCAACCACTCCTAAATTGTTCTCGTATGCACTCAACTGCTGGGGTCTGCCCTCCCCATCCAATATTACCCAATTGGAAGTAGAGCGCACCAAAACCTGACCATCCTGCGTTTTGATTTGATAATCACGTGGTTGCATGAGATATGTGTTCTTTTTCGGCCAAGTGATAATGTTCACCTCTTCCTGCCACTTCGGCATCCGCAGTATCTCCACATCCATCCGGGAGAGTGCCCAGAACTGGTTGAACTGATGCAGGTAATTCCAACCCATACCCAATTCGTCTGCATGGTTCACTGCCACTTCTTGTAACAGGTTGAACATGAGCGTAGGGGTCAGCATCCGTTTACCGTCCACCATATAAGAAGCTATACGGTGTTTTTCAATATGAGTACCTTTTAAATCTGTCATAAATCCATTTTTTAAGGCCGCAAAAATAGAAAAAAAGCGATAAGTGCTATTTCACATTTCCGGCAGTGATGACAATCTTACGGTCCTTGGCAGCCTGCAGTCCGTAAACCGTCTCCCTGGCCTCTTCGGAGGCAAACGTATGTTGCACGGCTCCTTGCGGGTCCGTGTGGATGGTCAGCCCGGGGCGGTCGCCGTCAAGATAGGGCGCCAAAGCGAAATTGTCGGCCTTGTACAAGTAATTCAGCAGGCTCACGATACGGCGCGAGGAGAGATGCTTGTTGTAATCGCTGTTGTGCAACGGAGAGGCGTAGCCGCTGATGGTCAGCTCCACGGTCTCGCCGTTCTGCAAAGCCTCCTTGATGTAACGCTTGAGCAAAAGCATCCGGTCGTGCCCCGTAGCCACCGAATCGCGCAAGAACGCGTACATGCCCTGCTGTACAGAGGCCAGACTGTCGCCCGAAAGCCCTTGCCCCGACTCGCTGACATACAAATCATGGGCGGCCAAATATCTGCGGTAAAGCTGTTCATAATCGGTCAGCGTGGTGTCAGACAAAGACCTTGGGTCAGGCTCATCGTTCTGGAAATAGAGCGTGATGGGCAGCACGGAGGCAATCATCTCCTGTGTGCTCGGCGTATCCAGAGGAATCACCACACTATCTTGCTGCACAATAGGCTCAAAATGGAAAATGTCATTGCAGCAAGTGTCTTCCAACGACAGATTGTCATGCGGTCGATTGGAGGAAAAATAGCCGCTTTTCCCGTCTTCATTCAGGGAAAAATAGAAATCATTGTACTCCGAATTGTATGGCACGCCCATGTTGGACACCTCGCCCCATTGTCCCAACGCACCCGTGCTGTAAAAAATGTCGTAATCGCCGATGCCCAGATGCTCGTCCGAACTGAAATACAAAGTACTGGTCTTCACATCATAGAAAGGCGTGATCTCATTGCCCTCCGTGTTGATGCGTCCGCCCAAATTGACCGGCGTATTGTATTTGCCCTCCTTGCAGACAGAATACCAGATGTCCAAACCGCCGTAGCCGTTCGGGCGATTGGAAACAAAATACAGAACGCTATGGTCACCCTCCGTCAGCAAACAGGGTTGCATGGAGGAAAAGCCTTCCACATTGATGGAGGATGGCAGTTTGGCTGGTTTCTCCCATCCTTTTTTATTGCGATGTGTTTCCCACAAATGGCACCGGAGCTCGCCATCGTCCACACGGTTGCAGCGCGAAAAGACCAGCCAGTCGCGCTGTTCGTTGAAACAGAAATTGCTATTGAAAAATTTTCGCGAGTTGATAAGGGAAGGCAAGGCCGTCACGCGTCCGTATTGCACGTCGCGCAAGAGTCTGGTTTCATAGATATTGCAATACCAGCTGGTTTCAAAGAAATGGTCATTGTCCTCCCGCATATCCGACCGCATGGAAGTGAAGAAAAATACGGAATCGGGATAGAGTCTTCCGGCATATTCTGAAAAGTGCGTATTGATCGTGCTGGGCAAGGCTTCCACCTTTACCGGCAACGTATCTTTGCGAATGAACTCGCGCTGTTCCTCCCGCTGGCTCTCAGTCAATCGCACACGCTGCGCCCACGCTATGGGCGACAGGAGCAGACTGATGAGAAAGAAAAGGAGAAACTTTTTCATTGTGACTTCAGATTGATGAAATTATGTTAACTCTAAAACATTATAAACTTTATGAACCTTACGAACTTTATAAACTTTACAAACTTTATGAACTTCATGAACTTTACGAACTCCAAATCCCCTTTCACCCCATGAACCCCATGTACCAACTTCACCCCTTTTACCTCTTTCACCAACTTCACCGCATTCTCCCCCTTTACATCACATCATACGGGCACGGTTCTTTGCCGGTGCGGGTGACGGACTTCTTGCGGAAAATGTAGGATATAGAGACTTCCAGCGCACCACGACCGTGCGTGGCCACGCGGAAGGGGGAAACATTGACATCATAGCTGACACCCATCCGCAGATTCTGCCAATCGAAGAATATGTCTGCAATGATGGCGTCATTCCAGCGATAGAAGACACCGCCGCCAATTGAGAACAGAGTGGTATAGCTGTTTTTACGTTGAAAATACTCTATGTTGGTGCCTAAGACTGCCTCATAAAACGAGCGTTGCAGCGATGCCACGGCCATCGGTTCCAATGCTACGTTTGGGGTAAGGGCAATACGCGAGAGAAAATGCAGGTTATAACGCACGGGTAGCCGTTCGTTCGTGGTGCCGAAGGTTTCTTTGGGTTGGTTGAGGTGGGAGGCTGCCACACCCAGCTGGAACGTATTGGTCTTGTTCGGACTATAGCTCCAGAAGAGTCCCGCGCCACAATCGAAATAGAATTGCTTGGTGGTCAGAAACTGCTCGCCGGGGTCCAATTGCGGATTGTAGTGGTTGTGCTGGAACTGCTCATCCCAACTGCTGGCAGCGAGGTCGAAGAAGTTGTTGAACATGCCCGCGTACGCACCGATGCCGATTTTGTGGTGGTTTTGCCGACCGACATACTTGATGAATGATGCGGAAAGCATAGCCTGGGTGGAGGTATAGCCCACGTCGCCGGCCTTGAGGGTGGTGACCACACCGCCAAGGGCAAACAATTCCTGACGTTTGTGGTTCTTGTACAGTGCCCCGTCGGCGCCAATGCCGAAGGTGAGATAGGGTTTGGTGACCGAAAGCCATTGTGTGCGCTGATTTGCGTTGACACGGAAAATCCCGTCAAACGCTCCCGTCAGCGCCGGATTCATGGAGACCGGAGCCGTATAGAACTGGGAGTAGTGATGATTCTGCGCCCGCGCGGTGAAAACGGACATGCACAGAACCAGCAGCAGTGCGAAAACGCACGCACCGCGACTTAGTTCTGGAGTTCGTTGGTATGGCGGACGGTACATTGGTTACGATTGTTGCAACAGGGTTATAGTCCCAGCACGACTTCGGGCTGGATGTCAAGTTTCTGGCACATCGTGCGGGCAAGCGCGAGAGACGGTTCAGCTTTGCCGTTCATAATCTCGCTCATGCGGGGCGCGCTGATGCCGAGCAATGCGGCGATTTTCTGTTGATTGAGCCCCCGCTCATACATGCGTAACCGGAGGGTGTCAATGAGGGAGGGCGTGGCAAGAGGCACGTGTTCGTCCTCGTAATCAGCCACCAAATCAGAAAGAAGAGCCAACTCCAACTTTTCAGGAGAATCTTCCGGCACGTTGTCTCCCCATGTTAGTGGAAGCAACTCTTCAATTCGAGCAAGGGCAGCTTGATGCTGGGCTTCTGTTTTAATTTGTACCATATCGTTATAAATTTTTAATGTCTTTGATATTATCGTATTCAGCATGTGTGCCAATAAAGCGGATATACACATGTTGCGGGGTGAACTGTACGACTACCACCAGTCGGAAATCATTGCCTTTGATATTGAAAACGTAATGCTGGTTCCCCACAAAATCCACAGAATTAAAAGTTTTTTTCATGTCGGCGAAGTTCTGCCACTCAGCATTTTCCGTTTTTCTCACCCAATCCAGCAAGGCGGTACGCGCCTGTGGGTTACGCACGATGTAATCCTTTATTGTAGTTTTTGTAATGATTCTCATAGCCAACAAGTACTGGCTGCAAAGATATAAAAAATTTTGAATAGCATAATTTTATTCGGAAAAACAAAATAATGTTTGGAATCATTTCATAAATAAAGCAATGATATAGAAGTTGACCCGATCTTGGCTTTTGCTATATGAATTAACATTTATCAAAGCCAAATTTTATATTTTTGCAATTCTTATTGGTGCGCGGAAGCTCGCATCATTTCTATTGTCCGCACAGCCGTGCGGGCGCCCTACAAATCCCCTTCTATTTTAGAAGGGGTGGCCGCAGGCCGGGGTAGTAATATAAAGAATCGAAATACCTTAAAACAAATGACTATCATCAACGGCATCGGAATCAAAGACCGTCCTGTCCACAATCTACCAGTGAACAGTGAACTGCAGGATTATGCCCGCAAGAACCGCAAGTCGGGCAATTTGGCGGAAATCGTCTTCTGGCTTCAGGTGCACGGGAAATCGTTTCACGGACTTGATTTTGACAGGCAGAAGGTTGTCGGAAACCACATTGTTGACTTCTATGTGAAAAGACTTGGGCTTGTGGTGGAAATAGACGGCGGCTCCCACAACGAGAAGATGGACTATGATGCCCGACGTGACAATTATTTGGAGGGGCTCCGATTAAAGGTGTTCCGCACGACGGACTACGATGTCTTGCAACACGTGGACATCGTGCTGGAAGACTTGAGAAAATTCATTCTTGAGAATTATGAGCATGAAGATGTATAATTATAAAGACATCCCCAATATTCATCAATCTCACATATTACTACCCCGCACTAATAGACTCCCCTTCTATTTTAGAAGGGGAGTCTATTAGTGCGGCACCAAAGGTGCCGCGAACATAATAAACGGAAGGATCCCTGACACTTTTTGTCACGAATGGTCAACCTCCATATCATCGCCTTTAATATTTTTTTCTCAAAAAAATCAAGTGCCACAAGATGGCACATAAAAACCTGATATTTGCCGACGAAAAAAACAGTAAATATGAAAGGATACATTGAACTTTATTACGATTTGCCTCATTTAGAAGCGTATTTGGAGGCTGGAGGCGCAAAATTCGACAAGCAAAATCTGAAAAATGTGATTGACGACTTCTTGCAGGAAGCCGTGTTGCACCACATTGAAGAGAAAAAATTCATTATCATGGGAACGCTGACCGAGTTTCTGGAAAACACAGAAATCTTTGAGGGCAGCCGAGAACTCTTCCGGCGATTGCCCACTATTTCCGGGGATATCTTCTTTGACACGGATATGAGCGATTTGGAGTGGTGCGCGGATTACCTTGCAAAAGAGGAATCTTCATCCTTGTTGTTTTGGCAAACGACGGGCAAACGCGGAAAACAGACATTATTCAGGACAATTTCGGACGTCTGTTACGAAATGGAAAAAGGAAAGGAGAGTCTGGACATTGAGGAAGACAAGCCCATACTCTTCCTCGATTTCGACGGGGTGTTGAATACTGAGAGACATTTTGCAGAATTGAACGGGAAAGGACTGCCGTTCAAGGACAAATATGGTCCATTGTTCGATCCCGAAGCGGTAGAGAACCTGAAAAAGATCATCGATGTCACGGATGCACAGATAGTAGCCAGTTCTTCGTGGCGTTATATAGGTCTTGAAGATTTGCAACGGATGTGGTATGAGCGTGACCTACCGGGTAAGGTTGTGGGTGTCACGCCTCTGCACACGGACGACGACAAACTGTTAGAAACCGACCTGAGTCAGTTGAATGTAATCACCGCCGATATGTTCTGTTCAAGCCGCGGCAACGAAATCAAAGCCTACTTTGATGAGGTACTGGACGTTGACATCGAAACACAGCAGTACGTTATTTTGGATGACTTGAAAGATGTCCTGCCCGAACAAGAGGGCCATTTCATCCGCATTGACCCTATTGTGGGGATCACAGAGGAAGATGCGGAGAGAGCGATAAGTATTTTGGAAAGTTGAATCGTGTATTGCTTAAAGAGTAGTGTATAAAGAATTTAATTGTAAATTTGCCGCATCAATTTCTTGGTTTTTGTTAACGGACTTCGCAAGATCTGAAGGATTGATGGAGAAAAGAGAGAAAAAATAGAAGTTAAAATCAAATTGTTAGAGTTATGAGAAAAATCAGTAAAGAATTTAAGGAAGAATTATTGGAAGGAAGTTTACATAGTCTTCTCAAGTATGTTCAAGAGGATGATACTCTTGATTTAGAATTGCGGGGCAATTACATCTCTATATATTACAGAGGAGCTCCATTAATGACTATTGAGGAGACAGATGAAAAAGATGATAACGGCAAAAACATTTATAAATGGAGTTCTTTAAATTCACAATACAATGACTCGAATATTCTGATACCCACACTTTCGAAAGACAACATTGAATCATACATCCCTATATGTAAGCATATTATTGATAGACACATCGTTTGTGCTCAAAAAAACATTCTTGGTGAAAGAGAGATTGAACAATTAGTGGTGAAAGAAAACAATTATTCTCCAAATTCAAACGATACAGACTTCTTTATTGTTGACATGGAATATAAAGATACCGAAGGAGAGTTCGATTTAGTTGCTTTAAAATGGGAGGCATCGCCTCAATCTCGAAAATCTAATTGCACATCTATTGCTGTAATAGAAGTAAAACAGGGCAATAAATCTGTTCTCACAACAGCAAAAACTCCTGGACTAAAACAACATCAAAGCGATTTTAATAAACTATACATAAACGAAGAAAGGAAAAAGAGTTTTATGGATGATATGCTTGCTGTTTTCAAACAAAAATGCGAACTTGGTCTTATTAAGGGAAATCCCAAAATCGAAAATTTGAAAGAAGATAGCGAATTGGTTTTAGTTGGGGATTTAGATTTTATTTGTCTATTAGCAAACTACAAAACTGCAAGTGATAACTTAAAAAATGAACTTGCCGAAATGGAAGATTGTAGATTCTTCACTTCATCATTTATGGGTTATGGTTTGTACGCTAATAACATTATTAACAAAGAAGAAATTTTAAAGACACTATGACAAAATATAAAGATCAAGAGAGAAAACGGCAACTTGAATGCTATTACAACAGTTTTTTCAAAACGGTAAAGAACTGCGGTCATTGGAACTTTTATGATGATAATGGAATATTCATTAAAAGAGTTCACTCAAGAGTCATTCTTCGTCCTGAAGATAGCTTAGGCAATTTATTTCAACCTATATCATGGTTGACTCTTGACTATTTTAAAAGACACAACATCGCTTGGTGGCGCGAAGATGAGGATAGATATTTCCCCACAGGTCACCTCCTCTCTTCCCAGATCCATTGCTTGAATCATCTTTTTGCCTTGCGAAAAGATAAAAATGCCGTATTGTCAATCGTAAATCACGCCACCGGAATGGTCTTTGACGAGGTGCTTCCTTCGTCTCTCGATAATGATGGTGGCTACATTGCTTTTGAGTTTGCCTATAATGAAATTTTGGATGAAAATGATAAGGGAGCAAGAAGAGGTACCTTTTGCACTTCTATCGACGCTATGATTGAAGCACGAAAAGGCGTAGAAAAGTGGTGGATCCCAATCGAATGGAAGTACACGGAAACATACGAAAAAGAAGATAAAACTTGTCCAAAACGTCTCGAAAGATATGAAGACAAAATCAAACAGTCTTCACAATTAATCATGCCTAAAAATGGTGAGGTAGCACATTCTATATATTTTCAGGAACCGTGCTATGAATTAATGCGACAAACTTTATTGGTGGAACAATTGATCCAAATGACACAAAAAAGCGATACGGATAACTTCTTTCATCTCAATGTGATTCCAAATGGAAATACCGAATTGCGCTCAGCAGTTGAAAAATGTTTTATTCCGAATTTGAAAGACAAATCCAAATTCCGTATTATCGACCCAGAAGACTTCCTCTCTCCACTGAAAGGCAACACCAACTACAAAGAACTGCTTGATTATCTCGAAACCCGTTATTGGCAATCATTATGACCCCAACCAACCTTTTCAACCGATATCTTTGGCTCGTGGAGAAGTTGTCGTTCGGCAACGGGCTGTCCAAAAGTGAAATCGACGAGTACTGGAAAAAGTCGGCACTCAATGACAATCCCGATAAGGATAAGGGTATTCCGCGGCGCACCTTCATTCGGATGAAAGAGGCCATTGAAAGCCTATTCGACCTTCACATCCATTACAACCGCAAGGAGGACAAATACTATGTTGCGGAAGACAAAACGGACCGGAACAAAAGCATGCGCGAGTTCCTGCTCTCCGCGTTCTCCGTAAATCACTTGCTCCGCGAGAATAAGGATTTGATGCCGCGCATCCTGATGGATAACGTGTCGGTGGGTGGTAGCACTCTCCTCCCCAATATCACGGCCGCCATGCGTGACAACCGCCGCATCACCATCGCCTACCAGAGTTACGAAATGAAACAAGTCCGTGAGTTTGACGTGGAACCGTATGCGCTTCGCTATGCCAACCACCGCTGGTACTTGCTGGCTCACACGGACTTTCATCATGCTCTGCGCCTGTACGCCCTTGACCGTATGCAGGCCGTAACCCTTACAGACAGCCATTTTGTGCTACCCAAGGATTTTGATGCCACCGACTATTTTTCGCATTTCTTCGGGGCTATGATTACTGATACCAAACCCGAGAGCATCCAATTGACGGCCAATGAGTTCCGAGCCCCCTATCTCCGTTCACTACCACTGCACCATAGCCAAAAAGAGGTCGCTCCAGGTGTGTTTGAATTAAGACTTGTCATTACTGAAGATTTTGTGCAAGCCCTGCGCTCATTGGGTCCGGATGTTGAAATCACACACCCGAAATGGCTACGGGAACAGTTGCGGGATGAGGCGCGAACCCTGGCAAATAGGTACAGTCGAGAATTGTAACGTAATATAATCTTGGATTGTGCGTTTTAATTCTCCTCTCTCAATACTTATACTTCTCTTTCCAGCAATTCCGCAAATACTTTCTCAACTCGTTCTCGCGGGGGTTGTTCTGCGGCTCGTAGATTTTCACACCCTGCATACCTTCGGGCATAAACTCCTGATTCACGAAGTTGTTCTCAAAGTCGTGCGCGTACTGATAGCCCTTGTGATAGCCCAACTCTTTCATCAGGTTGGTGGGCGCGTTGCGAATGTGCAACGGCACGGGCAGGTCGCCGGTCTGCTTCACAGCGGCGTAGGCGTTGTCAATGGCGATGATGGCAGCGTTGCTCTTGGGCGAACAGGCCAAGTAGATGGCAGTCTGCGACAATGGGATGCGCGCTTCCGGCATGCCGATGACATTCACGGCCTGGAAGCAGTTGTTAGCTAACAGCAACGCATTCGGGTTGGCGTTGCCGATATCCTCCGAAGCTAAAATCACCATCCGGCGGGCAATAAAGAGCGGGTCCTCGCCCGCCACCAGCATCCGCGCCATCCAATACACCGCCGCGTTGGGGTCGCTGCCCCGCATCGACTTGATGAATGCGGAAATGATGTCGTAATGCTGCTCACCCTTCTTGTCGTACATGGCCAGGTTCTGCTGAATCACGTGCACCACCTGCTCATGGGTAATGGTGATTACGCCATCAACAGGCCTCGTCATCCAGGTCACTAACTCGATGGCGTTGATGAGCTTGCGCGCGTCGCCGCCCGAGATGCGCAGTAACGCCTCCGTGTCCTCTACCTTGATTTTGCATTGCAGATGCTCCTCCAAATAGGTGACAGCCGTATGCAGAATGGTCTCCAAATTCTCACGACTCAAGGGTTTAAGCACATACACTTGGCAACGGGAAAGCAACGGAGAAATGACCTCAAATGAGGGATTCTCCGTGGTGGCGCCGATGAGCGTGACAATGCCCTGCTCCACGGCTCCTAACAGCGAGTCCTGCTGCGACTTGGAGAACCGGTGGATTTCATCGATGAAGAGCAGACTGCGGTGCGGTGATTTCTTCGCCTTGTCAATCACCTCGCGGATGTCCTTCACGCCGCTGCTGATGGCACTCAGCATGTGGAAGTCCGACTGGGTGAGCTCGGCGATGAGCAAGGCCAGGGTGGTCTTTCCGACTCCCGGCGGTCCCCAGAAAATCATGGACTGTATATTGTTGTTTTCTATAGCGTTGCGCAATACCGCCCCTTTGCCCATCAGGTGCTCCTGACCGACATACGCATCCAGCGTGCGAGGCCTCAATATTTCTGCCAAAGGTTTCTGCAAAACACTCAAAAAAATCAGGCTGCAAACCTACACAATTTTTTCGGAATCAGAATCGGATTCCCTGAGAATTCGTATTTTTGCGCGTTTTTAAAAAGAGCACTATGGAAGAGAAACACGTACGCCCTTCTTGGGACGAATACTTTATGGAAATCGCCGATACAGTCAGTAAACGTGCCACTTGCGACCGCGGGCGAAGCGGCTGCGTGGTGGTCCGCGACCGCCAGATCCTGGTCACGGGTTACGTAGGTTCGCCCAAGGGCCTGCCCCATTGCGACGAAGTGGGCCACCAGCTCAAGCAGACGGTGCACGAGGACGGCACGGTGACGCAACATTGCGTGCGCACGGTGCACGCGGAGCAGAACGCCATCTGCCAGGCTGCCAAGTTGGGTATCTCGCTCGACGGCGCCACACTCTATTGCCGCATGACCCCCTGCCGCGTGTGCGCGATGCTCATCATCAACTGCGGCATCAAACGCGTGGTTTGCGCCAACAAGTATCACGCCGGAGCCGAATCCGAAGAGATGTTCGCCAAAGCCGGCGTCCAACTCGAATTCTTCTCCGATGAAGTCGTAAAGTACAAGAACCAGTAACTGTTGTTTTTTTACCCCATTCACCTCATTTACCCCATTTACCTCATTCACCCATAATATCATGTCCACCTTTCTTTGGGAATCCATCGCTTTCGGGCCTATACACAGTCGTCGGTTAGGCCACTCGCTGGGCATCAACCTGTTGCCCACGGATGTTAAAATTTGTTCGTTCAACTGCCTCTATTGCGAGTGCGGCTGGACGCTTGAGAAGCGGCTCGACGCGCGCGAATACTATCCCGTGCCCGTCGTCTTGCAGGCCATAGAGCACAAACTCAAAACCTGTGCTGAAACCGGCACGCCGGTTGACAGCATCACCTTTTCGGGCAACGGCGAACCCACATTACATCCCGGATTTGACCAAATTATTGATGGGCTCATTCCCCTTCGCGACCGGTATTATCCCAACGCCGTGATTTCCTGCCTCTCCAACGCTACACAATTGATGCGTCCGGAGGTTTGCGCAGCCTTGAAGCGGATTGAGAATCCCATTCTGAAACTGGATGCCGGCACACAGGAAATGATGGAAACCATCAACGGGCCCGTGGTGCCTGTGAATCTGGAAGAGGTGGTGCGGGAGTTATGCTCTTTCAACGGCAATCTCATCATCCAGACCATGTTCCTTAGCGGCGAGAAGGACGGCGTGCCTTTCGACAACAGCCAAGAACCGAACTTTTCCGAGTGGCTCGAATATGTGCGCCGTATCCACCCCAAGCGCGTGATGATTTACTCGCTCGACCGCGAGACACCGGCCATGCAACTGCACAAGTTTGACAAGGAAAAATTAGAGGAAATCGCTGACAAAGTAAGAGTACTAGGCATTCCCGCAGATACGTATTAAAAAAATCAATGAAAATTGAGAATTTTGAAAACATGCTATTACGTATGTTAAAATAATCTTATTTTTGCCACAGAAAATCCATCCTTGGATGATCAAGTAATTTCAAACATTATTTTTCACTCTAACAAAAAAAAATGGAAGACTATCCTTATCAACAACCCCAGTATCCAGTAGAGAACAATGTTCCTCAAGAGTCACCAACAAGCACTTTCCTTGCTAAAGGCATTGTCTCAACAGCCATTTCATCCCTTCCTGTCGGCAGCATCATTGCCATAATCATGGGGGCTGATAACAGAAAAAAAATACGGAACTACCTTGCCAACGGAGGCCAAAAAGAGGCAAAAGTAACTGTGGGATCAATACTTAGCGGCGTCGGTCTCGGATTCGGTATCGGTATGACTATTTTTTGGTTTTTGTACCCCATCATCATAATAGCGGCAGTGCTGCTGGATTAACCGTTTTTGAATTTACTCATTTCTGATATGGTTTTGGGCGATTCCTTATAGGACATCTCCATTTCAACCATTTTTTGTATCTTTGCGCGTTTTAAAATAATATGTAGATGTTTACAGGAATTGTTGAGAAAACCGCAAGGATTGTTAAGATAGAACAAGACAGAACCAATTATGATTTCACATTGGAGGTGGACTTCGCTGACGAGTTGTCCATCGACCAGAGCATGGCACACGACGGTTGCTGCTTGACCGTGGTGAAATTGGACAAAGCCGCCAAACAATATGTGGTTACGGCAATGGAAGAGACCATGCTGAAAACCAACCTCGGCACATGGCAAGTTGGCGGCGAAGTGAATCTGGAACGCAGTATGCGCATGGACGGACGTTTCGACGGCCACATCGTGCAAGGCCATGTCGATCAGACTGCAGTATGCGAGAAAGTCGTGGACGAAAACGGCAGCTGGCGCTTCTATTTCACTTACGATGCGGCCAAAAACAACTTCACCGTACCCAAAGGCTCCATCTCCGTAAACGGAGTAAGCCTTACCGTGGTGGATTCCGAGAAAGGGAAATTCTCTGTGGCCATCATTCCGTACACCTATCAGAACACCAATTTTCACAACATCAAACCGGGCACGGTGGTCAACATCGAGTTCGATGTGTTTGGCAAATACGTTCAACATCTTCTGGAAGAATATTTTTCCCAACAGTCAAAATAAAACACAAGTACTGGCGTTTGTTTATCTTATTGTAGAAGACTAAAATTCAAGATTTTGAAAGAGAGAAAGATAAAAAATCTGATAAACATAACCACCCTGATTATACTCACCATAATCGGGGCTTCCTCTTGTTCCACGCAAAAAAACACCTTCCCCAACCGTGCATATCACAATGTAACATGCAGATATAACGTATATTGGAATGGAAACCAGGCCATGAAGCAAGCCGAGACGGAGATGGGCAAGCTGTCGAAGGACAACTTCACGACCACGCTTCCGGTGTACAATTACCCCGACAAGACGGACTTAGGTCCTGCGCTCCCGCACTTGGACCGGACCATCGAGAAGGCCTCCAAGGCCATCTACAAACACTCCATGCTGATTCGGGGAAAGGAGTATGTGAAGACCATTGACGACGCCTACCTGCTGATGGCAAAATCCTATTTCTACAAGCAGGACTACAATCAAGCAGCGCGCGTCACCAACTATATCACCCACAACTTCCCGAAGGCCAACACCTTCAACGAGGCTGCCGTGCTGCAAGCCCGTACCAACATGCGGCAAGGCTATTTCGCCAGCGCAGACGAGCAATTGGAAAACTTGCACTACCTGGCCACCAACAAGAAAAACCGGAAGTTCAATGTGCAGTTCAATGCAGCCAAAGCCGAGTACCACCTGACTGCTCCAGACGGCGAAGTGAGCGAGGCCATCGACTATCTCAACAACGCCATCGCCGCGCGCCCCGAGCGCGAGTTCAAAGCGCGCCTCCAGCTTATCCTCGGCGAGCTGTACGAGAAAATGGGACAACAGGAAGAAGCCCAAAAGAACTTCTACAAGGTCATCAAAAAATCCTCTTCCTACGAGATGGTGTTTTGCGCGCAGATGCACCTGGCTTACAACTATGACGGATCCGATGCTTCGCGCAATGCCATCATGCGACAGTTCAAGAAGATGCTGGAAGAGAAAAAAAACGAGAATTTCAAAGACCAAATCTACTACGCCTGTTCAGAAATCGCCCGCATTGACGAAAACGACACACTTCGCAAAAACTATCTGGCCAAGTCAGTGGCAGCCTACACGAACAACAACTACCAACGCACATTCTCCAGCATCGCGCTGGCTGACTTGTACTTTGAAGAAAACGAATATCGCAAGGCACAAGCCTACTACGACACCGCGACCTTGAGCATTCCGAAAAACTACCCGAACTACGATTTCGTGATGCAGAAGTCAAGGGTGCTGAAAGACTTGGTGGAGAAATTGGACGAAATCGACTTGCAGGACAGTTTGCAGCGCATCGCCAAGATGCCGGAAGGACAGCGCAATGCGTGGGTGCGCAAGATGATTGCCGACTATACCGAGGCCGAGCGCAAGGCCGCCGCCGAAGAGGCTGAACGTATGCTTGCTTTGCAGAACGCCTCATCTTATACCAATATCAACACCAACACCTCCAACGGCAAGTGGTACTTCTATAACCAGTCGCTGGTCACCGCCGGCCAACAGGACTTCTATCGCCGGTGGGGCAGCCGAAAACTGGAAGACAACTGGTTCATCAGCAACAAACAGCAGATCTCGTTTGACGACATGGCTTTGATGAACAATCCCAATGCTGTGGACTCTGTGGACTACGACGAGGACGGCAACCCTATCCCCAAACGGGAAACGGACCCCAAGAAGGAGCAGTATTACCTGCAGGACCTGCCGCTGACCCCCGAAGCCATCGACAGCTCCAATGCCATCATCGCGAAGGATCTGTTTGAGGCGGGCTATATCTACAGAGACCTGCTCAACGACCTCCCGCGGGCATGCGAAGCCTTTGAGTCGCTCATCCAACGATACCCCAACGGAGAATACACCCTGCCCTGCACCTATCTGCTCTATACCATCTATTCCGCCCAGAACAATTCCAAAGCAGAAGCACACAAGCAAACCATCCTGACCAAATACCCCGACACCGACTACGCCAAGCTGATAAACGACCCGAAATATTATGAAAAAATGGCCGAGCAGGAAAAACAGCTGGAGCGCTTGTATGAACAGGTGTATGATGATTTCAACCAAAAGAAATGGGCTTCGGTGGTACGCGCCTCCGACCAGGCCATCCCGCAATGCGTGGATGAATCGCTGAAAGCCAAATACAGCTATCTGCGCGCCGTGGCAGCCGGACAGGTCTATAACCAGGACACCCTGATTCTCGGCATGCGCAACGTGATTGCAAACTTCCCCCAAGAGCCCGTGGCAGAACTGGCCAGAATCTACCTCTCCACCTTCGAACCCACTGTGTTGGCCAACACCCTGACCTCCATGGACAGCACCAGCTCAGCGGAAAGTCTCGCCCAAATCCTGCCGGAGCAATCCAAAGCCAATCCGTTCGTGTTCAACGCCGAAGAGATGCACTATATCATCCTGCTGGTCAAGACAGGCAAACTCTCCGTACAGACGGTGAAACAGAATCTCATCAGTTTCAACAGCACCTACTTCAGCCTGCAGCATTTCAATATCAGCAGTTTTTACATCAACAGCACCCAGCAGATGGTCACCGTGGCCAAGTTCAACGGCAAGGATAATGCAATGGACTATTACAACATCCTGCTGAAAAACGAGAACTTCGCTCCCGACATTGCCAACGGCAACATTGTCGTATATCCCATCTCTGCCACCAACTACACCTCCTACTACAACAAGACGGAAGACCGGCACTTGTACGAGGACTTTGTGAAAGAGAATTATTTGAAAAAAATAGAATAAACACAGAAATTTTAAAGAAATGCTTATGAAAGAGAATGAACAAAGAGATTTTAACGCAGTGAACGTCATTGCCAACGGCACACAACTGGAGGGCAACATCGTCACCAACGGAGATATCCGCATTGACGGTCTCGTGAAGGGTAATGTGATCTCCAAGGCGAAAATTATCGTTGGCCGCGACGGTCGCGTGGAGGGGAATCTAACCTGTGCCAACATTGAGGTGGAAGGCCAAGTGGCTGCCGAGTCCCTGAATGTCAGCAACCTGATATCACTGAAAGCCACCGCAAACTTGGTGGGCAACATCATTGCCGGTAAAATCGCCATCGAACCGGGTGCACAATTCTCAGGAAACTGCAAGATGCAAAACATGAAGCCCAACACCCAGGTCCCGGGCGCACAACAACCCGAGCGCAAATAGCAAGGTTAGCTCCTCATGGCTGCCCCCCGTTTCAAGAAAACCCCATTGCACAGCTATGCCTACTACTCGAACATGGCCGTTGAAATGGGCGTGATTATCGCATTAGGCGTGTTCGGCGGAATCAAAATGGACAAATGGTTGAACACCAGCCCGCTGTTCACCGTCGTGCTCTCACTGGCGGGCGTGGCCATAGCCATGTACGTAATAATTAAAACACTGTCTCCAAAAAAACAGTCCGAAAATGAGTCAAAAAATACCCATTAAGAAATTTTCGTTCCGGATACTGGTGCTCTCGGCCATCATGGCCGGGCTGACAGTGCTTTTCCAATGGCTTTGCCCAAGTTATGCATCCCCTGCTTTGCCGTTCATCGTACTCTTCTTCTGCATCATCACCCTCTTCACCATCTTCATCGTGCTGCGCGACGACAAAGGAAAAGCCGAGAAGCACTTCGTATCCAATTACATGCTGTCACGCATCATCAAGATTTTTTCCTGCCTCCTCTTCCTTACACTCTATGTGCTGCTTAACAAAGCCGATTCCATCAAATTCGCCATCGCCTTCATGGTTATCTATTTCCTCTACTCCACTTTTGAGGTGATAGTATTACGCAAAGAGGCCGCTGACATGGATGCGAAAACTGATACAAAGAAAAATCCATCTGAAAAAAACTAATAATACATCCAAAACACAATGAACACCACGCAAGCCATTAAATCCGACCTTTTTTATATCGGCGCCTCCGACCGGCGGCTGGCACTTTTTGAGAATGTCATGCCCGTGCCGCAGGGAGCGTCCTACAACTCATACCTGCTCTTGGACGAGCAAACGGTGCTGTTAGACGCAGTGGACAATGCCGTTGGCGAACAATTTCTGGAGAACCTGGAGACCACCCTCGCGGGACGTGCACTGGATTACTTCGTGATCCATCACGTGGAACCCGACCACCTGGCCCTGACCAAAGAGGTCCTGCTCCGCTATCCTGACACGCAGATTGTTTGCAGTATGCAGGCTGCCAAGTTCATCGGCCAGTTTTTCGACCTGCCTTTGAAAAATGCTCCACGGGTTGTGAAAGAAGGTGAAACACTCTGCTCCGGCAAACACACACTCACCTTCGTGGCCGCCCAAATGGTACACTGGCCGGAAGTACTCGTATCGTACGAGTCTGAATATAAAATCCTTTTCTCAGCGGATGCATTCGGCACTTTCGGTGCCTTGAGTGGCAACCTCTATGCCGACGAAGTGGATTTTGACCGCAACTGGATTGACGAGGCCCGTCGCTATTTCACCAACATTGTGGGCAAATATGGCGTTCAAGTGCAAAACCTGCTGAAAAAGGCTGCCAATCTGGACATCCAAATGATTTGTCCGCTGCACGGCCCCATTTGGAGAGAGAATCTCCAATACTTTATCCAAAAACATGACTTGTGGAGTAAATATGAGCCCGAAACCAATGGTGTGGTTATCGTTTATGGTTCACCTTACGGCCATACCGAGTCTGCCGCTACGTTGCTGGCCAACTTGCTAGCCCAAAAGGGCGTGAAGAACGTGCGCATGTATGATGTGTCCGGCACCCACGTATCCTATTTGGTGGCAGAGGCTTTCCGCTGCAGCCATATCGTGCTGGCAGCACCCACGTACAACGGCGGACTGTTCCCGCCGATGGAGACATTCATGCTTGATCTGCAGGCGCATGCTCTGCAAAACCGTACATTCGCCATTCTTGAGAACGGCACGTGGGCTCCACAGGCTGCCAAAGCTATCCAAGCCATCTTGGGTGAAATGAAAAACAACACTCTGATCGAGCCTGTTGTATCCATAAAATCATCGCTGAAAAACGAACAATTGCCACTGATGCAGCAAATGGCAGACAATATTGTGGCAACTCTGTAAGCTAAATCAACATTATGTATAAAATCATCAAGAAAGAAGAACTCGGGAAAGACACCTTTTTAATAGAGGTAGAGGCTCCTAAGATTGCCAACGCCGCACTGCCCGGACAATTTGTGATTGTAAAATCCGACGAAAAGGCGGAGCGTATCCCTTTGACCATCAGCGACACGGACCTCTTTGACGGCACGATCACGTTAGTGGTGAAAACCATCGGTTACTCCACACGCAAGATGCTGGAGTTTCAGGTGGGCGACTCTTTTCGCGATGTGGTAGGCCCGCTGGGACATCCTTCCGCGTTCATTCACCGGCCCATCGGCGAGTTGCGCCGCGCACGCTATTGCTTCATCGCCGGCGGCGTGGGCATTGCCCCCATTTACCCCCTGGTGAAATGGATGTACGCGCATGGTCTCGACTGTGATGTTATCGTGGGTGCTCGCAATGCATCGCTGCTCTTCTATCTTGAAAAACTGCGTCCAGTTTCCGGCAACCTCTACATCGCCACTGACGATGGTTCCCTGGGCGAACAAGGCACAGTGACCGACGTGTTGGAAAGATTGGTGAAAAAAGAAGGCAGACGCTACGACGAAATCACAGCCATCGGACCGATGATCATGATGAAGTTCGTGGCCAGAAAGGCTGCCGAATTCAATATCCCTTGTGTGGTCAGCCTTAACGCCCTGATGGTGGACGGCACGGGCATGTGCGGGGCCTGCCGCGTTACGGTGGGCGGACAAACCCGATTCACGTGCGTGGACGGTCCTGAGTTCAATGCCGCACTGCTCGACTTTGACGAGTGCATGCGCCGGCAGGCCATGTACGACCACATAGAAGCGGTGAAACAGAAAGAGCATCCTTGCGAGTGCATGGAGGCAGCTGTGGCCAACATTAATATAAATGATGTCCAGAAAAAGCGTGTCCCCGTGCGCGAACAGCCCGCGGAGGTGCGCCGCAACAATTTTGACGAAGTCTGTTTGGGATACAATGACGAAGAGGCCATGGCGGAAGCCAAACGCTGCCTCAACTGCAAGAAACCCATGTGTGTGAGCGGATGTCCCGTGCAAATCAACATTCCCGCCTTCATACAGCAGGTGGCGCAAGGCAATTTCGAGGAGGCCGCGCGCATCATCAACCAAGACTCCGCTTTGCCAGCAGTATGCGGACGCGTGTGCCCGCAGGAAACGCAATGCGAGGGCCAGTGCGTGCTCGGTCGCAAGGGCGACCCCATCGCCATCGGCAAACTGGAGCGCTTCGTGGGCGACTGGTCGCGCGAACACAAATTCTCGGTACCCAAGAGTGCGCCGGAGAACGGATACAAAGTGGCTGTCATCGGCAGCGGTCCTTCGGGGCTTACCTGCGCCAAGGAACTGCGCATGAGAGGCTACAACGTCACCGTGTTCGAGGCCTTGCACGAATTCGGCGGCGTGCTCGTCTATGGCATTCCCTCGTTCCGTCTGCCCAAGGAGACTGTAGTGAAACACGAAGTGGAAAACGTGAAGAAATTGGGTGTCCGCTTCGAAAGTGATATGGTCATCGGCCGCACAGTGTCTGTAGATGATCTGTTGGACAAGTGGGGATTCAGCGCCGTGTATTTGGGCACTGGCGCAGGCTTCCCCAATTTCCTGAATGTGGAAGGAGAGAACCTCTGTGGCGTGGTTTCTGCCAACGAGTTTCTGACCCGTAACAACCTGTTGTTTGCTTACAAGAAAGAGCACGAAACCCCCAACTTTGTCGGAAAGAAAGTGGCCGTCGTAGGTGGTGGCAACGTGGCTATGGATGCCGCCAGAACTGCCATCCGGCTAGGGGCCGACGTGCACATCGTATATCGACGCTCCGAAGAGGAGCTACCCGCCCGCGCCGAAGAGGTGCACCACGCCAAAGAAGAGGGTGTCATCTTCAATCTGCTCTGCAACCCCACCAAAATAATGGGCAACGAACAGGGCTGGGTGCAGGGCATGGAATGCCAGCGCATGGAGCTGGGTGAACCCGATGCATCAGGCCGCCGCCGTCCGGTGCCCATTCCCGATTCAGAATTCATCCTGGATGTGGATATGGTCATCATCGCTGTGGGCACATCCCCCAATCCGCTGATCGCCTCCACCACCGACGGTCTTGACGTGAATCGCCACGGCTGCGTGACCGCCGATGACGAGGGACGAACCTCCCGCAAGGGCATCTTTGCAGGCGGTGACATCGTGACCGGTGCCGCCACTGTCATCCTCGCCATGGGTGCCGGCAAAAAAGCCGCCATGGCCATACATGAATTTTTAAGCGAATAATAATATGAAAAAGATTCTCATCACCGGCGGTGCCGGCTTCATTGGAAACCATGTCGTCAGACGTTTTGTAAACAAATATCCCGATTATGAGATTTACAATCTCGACAGTTTGACCTACGCAGGCAATCTGGAGAACCTGACCGACATCGATAAAAAGCCCAACTATCATTTCATAAAGGGCGACATTGCGGATCAGGAGTTCATCATGAATTTGTTCCAGGAGTATCAGTTCGACGGCGTCATCCATCTGGCCGCCGAGTCGCATGTGGACCGTTCCATCAAAGACCCAATGACTTTCGTGCACACCAATGTGCTGGGCACGGTGCATCTGCTGAATGCCGCCCGCACCATTTGGAACGGCAATTGGGAAGGCAAGAAATACTATCAGATTTCCACGGATGAGGTATATGGTGCTTTGGGCGATACGGGCTCTTTCAAGGAGACTACGCCGTACAATCCGCACAGTCCGTACTCCGCAGCCAAGGCCAGCGCCGACCATTTCGTGCGCGCTTACCACGACACTTACGGCATGCCCACGGTGATTTCCAATTGCTCCAACAACTACGGTCCTTACCAGTTCCCGGAGAAACTGATTCCGTTGTTCATCAACAATATCAAGAACAACAAGCCGCTGCCCGTCTATGGCAAGGGCATCAATGTGCGCGACTGGTTGTACGTGGAGGACCATGCCGATGCCATCGATTTGATTTTCCATGAGGCAAAGCCGGGTGAGACTTATAATATCGGCGGCAACAACGAGTGGCGCAACATCGACCTGATCAAGAAGCTGATTGAGATCATGGACCGCAAATTAGGCCGCCCTGAGGGCACCTCATTGCAGCTGATTACGTACGTTACCGACCGTGCGGGCCATGACTTGCGCTACGCCATCGACCCCACCAAGATCAAGAACGAGCTGGGCTGGGAGCCAAAGGTAAAATTCGACGAAGGATTTGAGAAAACCGTCGATTGGTACTTAGCCAACGAAGAGTGGTTCAACCACGTCACCTCAGGAGCCTACGTGGAGTATTATAAAAAGATGTACGAGGGACGATAGTTGTTTGCTGTTGGTCCTTGGTCCTTGGTTTTTGGTCTTTGGTTTTTAGCCGTTGGTCTTTGGTTTTTAGCCGTTGGTCTTTGGTTTTTGGTCTCTAGTCTTTAATTCCCCATGCACCCCATGTACCTCATGTACCCCTTTCACCTCCTTCACCTCATGCACCCCATTTTCTCCGAAATCCACGCAACCGCCTTAACAACAGGTTGTTAAATTGGTACCTTCTATTTTCGTATATTGCTGTCTTTCTGGCCGATAAAAATTTCCGGATTCGCATTGCCAGAACGGAACAACGTGTTATCTTTGTAACACCGCATGTTACCATTAAAACAATTGTCCGCACGGCTGTGCGGACACACAAGACACCCCTTCTATTTTAGAAGGGGTGGCCGCAGGCCGGGGTAGTAACATGAAAAATCTTAACACTTTGAAAACAAATGACTATCATCGACGGCATCAGAATCAAAGAATGTCCTGTCCACAATCTACCAGTGAACAGTGAACTACAGGGCTACGCCCGCAAGAACCGCAAGGCGGGCGATTTGGCGGAAATCGTCTTCTGGCTTCAGGTGCACAGAAAATATTTCCACGGACTTGATTTTGACAGGCAGAAGGTCATCGGAGACTACATTGTCGATTTTTATGTGAAGAGACTTGGGCTTGTGGTGGAAATAGACGGCTGCTCCCACAACGAGAAGATGGACTATGATGCCCGGCGTGACGATTATTTGGAGAAACTTGGATTAAAGGTGTTCCGCACGACGGACTACGATGTCATGCAACATGTGGACATCGTGCTGGAAGATTTGAGGAAATTCATTGTTGAAAATTATAAGCATGAAGAAACGGAATGCATCCAGAGGAATATCTAACAAGGATGGCCTGACGGCCAATCTCTCATATTACTACCCTGCCCTTCGGGCACCCCTTCTAAAATAGAAGGGGAGTCTTGGGGTGCGGCACCAGGGTGCCGCGAACAAAATAAGCGGAAGGATCCCTGTCACTTTTTGTCACGAAAGGTCAACATCTATATCATTGCCATATTTTTTTAGAGAAAATAGCATTAGTCTTTTCATGGAATTGACTAAATTTGCGGCGCAGTTTCCGGATGAGAAGTCGCCGGCCTACAAGTGGGGCTACGCCCTGAAGCACATGTCGGGGATGTCGCTCAAGGACATGCCCGAAGAGGCGGGGGAGTTCCGGAAGTTGTTTGAAGTATGTCAAATGTCAAGACTCACAACTATGGAAAAAAATGATTACGAAAAGAGCATCTTTGAATACGAGGACGTGCAGGATGCCTTGGAATGCATGCGCCGTCATTCGTTAAAAGAGGGATATGAGCAAGGGATGCAGCAAGGAGTACAGCAAGGTAAAGAGGAAGCGCTCTTCCAAACGGCGCGGAACTTCTTGGATTTGGGTGTTTCTCTTGTCGATGTGGCCAAAGCCACAGGCCTGAGCGAGGAGGAAATACTTGCGCACGTAGGTAATGCTGGTGATTAGCTGTTGTGTTGGTCGTTGGTTTTTGGTCTTTGGACTTTGGTTTTTGGACTTTGGTCTTTGGTCTCCAATCTTTAATTTAATTCCCAACTCCCAATTCACCTCATGCACCATCCATTCCCCCTTCCACCGCCTCGTAGCCGCCGTAGCGCTTGGAACCCTTGTGGCAGATG
>R23__coassemble_85_pt1 | contig 67384 bp, 55 predicted proteins | sample R23__metabat2_high_PE_022 | metagenome-assembled genome bin R23
TGGTGGAGCGCGACACCGCCACCCTCCAGTTCACCTTCACCGGGCTGTTCTATACCAACAAGCCGGAGTATAACAACTTTTAGGAAAAATGGGGTACATGTGGTGCAAGAGGTGAATGCGGTACAGTCTCTGGTCTCCAGTCTCTGGTCTTTAATTTAATCCCCATGCACCAACTTCACCTCTTTCACCCCATGTACCCCATTCACCCTTCTTCCCTATCTTTGCCCCAACGAAAATATTAACCAATAAAATACACACATTATGAAAAAAGCATTATTAACCACAGCAATTCTCGCCATGCTGCTGATGTGCGGCTGCATGAGAAATAAAAAATGCGAATACGGATATGACGGAACTTGGTTATATCTGGAACAACCAAGAAATGAAGTGGTGGGTTATTTTATACCTAACGCACCTAACCTTGATATTGATTCTGCATGTTATGTGTTGCTAAACAATGAGTATGTGGTGATGACATTTGCATTTTATCCTGTAAAAGGTCTTGTTCCAAAAGAATTCAGATTATATCCAAATAAACCAATTCCAGTACATTGTACGCTGGAATATTTCATGAATTACCACGACTATTCACTACCTCCAACTAAAATATTATGTATAGAAAAAATTTAATGATTATGAAAAAGATATGCGCTTATTTGTTTGCAATGATTATCTGTTTCTCCTCGATTAATTCTCATGCGCAGAATGGTAATTATTACTATAATAATGGTATAGAGAAATATTTTATAGACGATTCTACATCAATGAACATAATTGTTGCAGACACAAGTGATTTAGTAGCTATAAGCAATGGTCTGTATGCATATTTTTCCGGAGAAGCAAAGGTTTCATATTCTGATGAAGATGATAACATAATTGTTACGTATAATGCTTTACCATATTATAGCATCAATAGCATCATTAACACTGTCACGAACAATCATCCTGAAAAAGTCAAATATTATTCTTATTCAAAGATTTTGAATGGTAGTCGGATTTGGTTAAGAAATGAAGTTGTGGCCAAAATCAAGAGCATAAATCTTATACCATCTGCAATATCTCTTATCAATGATTATAGTGACGTAAGCTTTACTGTTGAAGACACTTTATACTTAAATGTTCTTTGTCCTAATGAAAGCACAGTTGTTGCTTTATCTAAAGATTTGTTTGAATCTGGACTGGTTTCTTTTGCTGAACCAGATTTTTATAATGCGTACGAGAATTATTTCAATGACCCATTGTTTGGTCAACAGTACTATTTACACAATACTGGGCAAACTATTACATTACACGATGGGAGCATTTTTCAATGTGTTTCAGGTATTGATCTAAAAACAGAGGAAGCATGGTCATTTATGTCTTCACTAACCAATCTTTCATCTATAAAAGTTGCCGTCATTGATGATGGTGTAGAAGATCATGAAGATTTAATGTCGGGAGAAAACAGCAAGGTTTTAAATGGTTTTCCTTTAATTAATCACGGTCGTCCCAAACTTGTGCATGCCCATGGTCAATGTTGTGCTGGAATCATAGCAGCCTCTCCAAATAATGGGAAAGGAATTGTCGGTATAGACCATAATTCAAAAATCATTCCTATAAGGATTCAGAAAATGGTAGGTGTTCTAAATAATAACCCTGAATCTGAATATATGAGCAACCGTCGTATAGCTAGAGGCATACGTAAGGCTTGGGCGGATTTTGATGCAGATATTCTCAATGTTTCATGGGGGCATATAAAAAACGGATCACAACAAGTTGAAGATGCTCTGGAAACAGCAATAGATAATGGTAGAGACAATAAAGGATGTGTTGTAATAGCTGCTTCAGGAAATGATTTCAAGACAGATTCCATTAGTTTAATAGGAAAAATTGCCAAAACAATATCGGTAGGTGCTGTACAAGGCGATGGGTTACGAGGCGAATACTCAAATTATAGTTCGGATTTAAATGTGGTAGCTTTTGGAGGTAAGGCCGTATACGGTTCGGTAATGGGAGATCTTGTTTCATGGTGTGACATTCATACCATAGACAGGGAAGGAACAAGGGGATATTCTACAGGAAACTATAATGATTATTTTGGACAAACCTCTGCCGCAGCCCCTATGGTGTCTGGGGTGGCTTCCTTGATGCTGTCTGTGAATCCAAATCTGACAAGCCAACAGGTGAAAAACATCATAGAACAGACAGCCCAAAAACTTCCAGATTATACTTTTACACCTGCTAACACCATTCATCCTAATGGCTCTTGGAATGAACAGGTGGGATACGGATTAGTTGACGCGCACAAGGCTGTTGTTCAAGCCTACATGTTCGGACACAGCATATCAGTTTCAGGTCAGCAGTTGCCAGAATTGTATCAGCAATACACCTACAATTGCAATATATACCGCCCAGATTTGTTCACATTTGTTTGGAGCAGTGTCAATGGTAAGTTTTCTATTGAGTCATCAAATGGTACAGAGGTTATAATCAGACCTGTTTCAACAGGCGTGGATAGTGTAATAGTTTGTATTTACAATCAAGGCAGGCTTATGTTCCGAGAAGGGATACCAATTACTGTAACAGACCCGTGTTCAATTGGAAATTTGAATCCAGTAGGAACAGGAGATTTTCATGTTGTCAATAATACTACATGGTATGGGAACAACAGACTGCTTCCTGGCGAAGCAATGGTTGATTCTCTTGCTACCTTAACTATCACTGGCACACTACATTGTTCTTCCTCCGCCCGCATCATCGTCCGTCCGGGCGGCAAGCTCGTCGTGGACGGCGGCACGCTCACCAGCGCCTGTGCGGGCGAGATGTGGCAAGGTGTCTATGTGGAAGGACACCGCAACCAGCCGCAGACCGCCGCCAACCAAGGCACCGTGCAACTCCTTAACGGGGCCGTTGTCGAGAACGCCATCAAGGGCATTCGCACCAGCGCACCAGGCTCGGGATGGAATACCACGGGCGGCATTATTACCGCCGACAGCGCGACGTTCCGCAACTGCGCCAAGGCCGTGGAGTACCTGTCCTACGCCGACACAACATGCCCCGGCTATATAGCCGACAACAAAGGCTCTTTCACCAACTGCACCTTCACGGTGGACGACAACAACCTCTTCGCCGCCAACAACACGGACTTCCTCGCCCATGTGACGATGTGGGACGTGAAGGGAGTGCGTTTCACCCATTGCCGCTTCGAGGACGTGCGCACGCAAAACCATACGCGCAAGTCTGCCATCAGTACCATCGACGCGGGCTTCAAAATTAAGAACGGCTGCGATTACACGCTCCCGCTGTCGAATCCGGACTGCAACTGTTACCTCACCACCAACACCTACTGCTCGTTCTCCGGTTTCGGTACGGCCATCAGTGCCGCCACATCGGGCAATCCCTATGCCGTCACCATCGACGGGGCGCGTTTCAGCAACAACGTGAAGGGGGTTCGCATCAGCGGCAACAGCCACGCGGAGGTGACACGCTGCACGTTCGACCTGAATGTGCAAACAGGTCTTGCCTTCAAGCCGGCTGTCGGTTTGTTTCTGGATACATGCACGGGTTATCTGGTGGAAGAGAACACGTTCTTCTGTTCCGCCACTGCCCCCCAATACCAGCGATACGGGATATTGGTCGGGAATTCAGGTCCGGATGCCAACTCGATATACAGGAATGACATTTCCAATATGTCGGTCGGGGTGTATGTCCAGGGCGACAACGCAAAAAAGCTCACGGGTCTGCAGTTCACATGCAATGTGTTCAGCGGGAACGAAAACGACATATATGTGGAGACAAACGCCACCATAGGCGTCAATCAGGGCAGTCCCTCAAAAGGCGCGGACAACACATTCAGCCCCAGGGCGACCAGCAACCTGTACAATGGCGGGACTGGGGTTGTGAACTATTACTACAGCACAGGGAGCGGCCACGCCCCTTCTCATACGACCAACGTGAATCTGTATGGCACAGCCGGAAGCAACATGTGCGGATCCACCATCTGCGGCTACAATCCCGGCAACCCTGGCGGAGGTCCGAAATCGCCCACGCCGGGGTTCCTGGTTCTGAAACAACAATATGAGAACCTTTTTGCCGACTTCGACCGCAATGGCTTCGCCAACCTCTTGACGGCCACCATTCCGCCGCAGGCGGAACCCCCAACGTTATCCGACGAACTTGTTGCGGCCCAATATGCCGCACAGCAGATAAATGTCATAGCCACGGAACTGTACGCGCAGTCGCATACGGCCATCCGCGCCCTGATGTCCGACACGCTGGAGGATGTGCAGGCGGTCCATGCCTGGCTGGACGCCACCCCGGGCCTTGCCAGCCGGTACCTGGCGGCGGAGACGGGGTTTGTTGCCGGGGCGGATGCCGTAGAGACGCACGGCCGTGCGTCTCTGCAGGATATCGCCGCCCACCTGACCACGGCCGCCGAACGCGCCGAATACGACAACTACGTGGCGTTCCATGCGTTGAAAGAGGCGCTGGAATACGGAAACGGACATGTGGCATGGCCTCATGCCACCGATGCTCAGGTTTGGGAACTGGTGCGCATCGCGGATGCCAACACGGGCCGTTCGTCATTGTTGGCTAAGAACGTGCTGTGTTTCTTCTTCGGAATCTGCTACGATGATGACATGGAAACGCGGGCGTTGGCCACCACCACCATTCCGCCGCAGGCGGAACCCCCAGCATTAACGGGCCAACAAAACGTCATCGTCCATCCCAACCCCACGCATGACATGTTGCGCGTGGCGGTCACGGAGGGCGATGCGGATATCGCGCGTGTGGAAATGTTTGACATGTTCGGGCGGGCGATCCGGAATTTAGAATTCAAAATTCAGAATTCAAACACGCAACATTTCACAATTGATATGTCAGCCATTCCCTCCGGCGTGTATGTCTTGCGTGTCACCCTGACCGACGGCGCCGTACGGACCGTGAAGGTGGTGAAAGACTGATGACAAAATAATCTGAGAATTTTGGTGATACGGGAGTGGGAGGAATCCTGCTCCCGTATTTTCTTGCTTTTTAGCCATTAGCCATTGGCCGGTAGCTCTTGGCTATTGATCTCCAGTCTCCAGTTTCCAGTCTTCAGTTTCCAGTCTTCAGTCTTCAGTCTTCAGTCTCCAGTCTTTAATCCCACATGCACCCCATGCACCTCGTGTACCCCATTCACCCCATGTACCATCCAGTCCCCATTTTCTCCGAAATCCACGCAAACGCCTTAACAACAGGTTGTTAAATTGGCACCTTCAATTTTCGTATATTGCTGTCTTTCTGGCCAATAAAAATTTTCGGATTTCAATTGCCAGAACGGAACAACGTGTTATCTTTGCTCCACCGCAAAGCGGCTGAGCTTGTCGAAGCCGCCTGTTAACTAAAACCAAAACAAAATTCTTATTATTATGAAAACAAACAATGTGTTTATCAATCCGTTGACCGATTTTGGTTTCAAACGAGTCTTTGCCAGCGAGGAGAATAAGGACATCCTTATTGCATTTCTCAATGACTGCATCTCCGATTACGTGGGAGTTATCTATGAAATCCGTTTCCTGCCCACCGAGCATATAGGGCTTGCGGAGACGGAGAAAAAGCTGATTTTCGACATATACTGCACCAACGAGCGAGGCCAGCGGTTCATTATCGAGATGCAGAGGGTGCGTCAGGACTATTTTGCTGACAGGGTGATCACATACGTGAGCCGCATCATCAGCAATGAGGCTAGTCGCGGTGTGCGTCGCTACGACCTCCCGCCGGTTTACTCGTTCAACATCCTCGACTACCATGCGCCAGAGTTCATGGGCAGGGATGAATATTTCTGGGCGGTGCACCTGAAGGACAACCAGAATCGAATTTTTTCTAAGAAAATCATCTTGTTCTTCATGGAATTGACTAAATTTGCAGCGCAGTTTCCGGATGAGAAGTCGCCGGCTTACAAATGGGGCTACGCCCTGAAGCACATGTCGAGGATGTCGCTCAAGGACATGCCCGAGGAGGCGGGTGAGTTCCGGAAGTTGTTTGAAGTTTGTCAAATGTCAAGACTCACAACTATGGAAAAAAATGATTATGAGAAGAGCATCTTTGAATACGAGGATGTGCAGGACGCCCTGGAGTGCATGCGCCGTCATTCGTTACAAGAGGGATATGAGCAAGGAGTACAGCAAGGAATGCAACAGGGACGAGAAGCGCTCTTCCAAACGGCCCGAAACTTGTTGGAATTGGGACTCCCTCTTGCCGATGTGGCCAGAGCCACGGGCCTGAGCGAAAATGAGATACTTGCGCATGTAGGTAATGTGGGTGATTAGGTAGAGGCGCGTTGTTTGTAGAGACGCGCCATGGCACGTCTCTACAACGAAATATGCCCCAGCGCCGCGGCGCCGAGAATGGCGGCGTCGTTGCCGTTTAATTCGGACAATCTTACAGATATTTTGTTTTGGTAGAGGAAGAGCAGGTTTTCCTCAAAGGCTTTGCGCAGTGGGGTCATGAGGGCCTCTCCGGCGCGCGTGGGCCCGCCCATCAGGAAGATGGCTTCCGGTGCAGAGAAGTTGGCGGCGTTGGCCAATGCTATGCCCAGCCATTGCGCGGTGACTTCGTAGGCTTTGCACGCGATGGGGTCGCCTTGGCGTGCGGCTTCGCCCACCTGCTGGCAGGTGAGAGCCTTGCGCTCAGCCACGGACAGCGGGCGGCCCGCTTCCTCCGCAGCTTCCACATAGTTTTGGCAAATACCTTGCGCCGAGGCGTAGGTCTCGATACATCCGCGCCGCCCGCAGCCGCAGGGCCGCCCGTGCGGCATGACGATGCTGTGCCCTAACTCACCGGCATTGCCCGTGTGCCCGTGCACCAGCCGGCCGTCCACGATGATGCCGCTGCCGATGCCCGTGCCCAAGGTGATGGTGATGAGGTGACGCATGCCGCGCCCGCCCCCGTAGATCATCTCCCCGTATGCCGCGGCGTTGGCGTCGTTATCTACAACGACAGGCACATTAAAGATACTCTCCATCATCTCCTTCAGCGGAATGCGCTCTTTGATGGGCAGATTGGCCGTGCCCGCCTCAATGCAGCCTTCGAAGAAGTTGCTATTGGGTGCGCCGATGCCAATGCTGGCAATGTGGCTTGCCCCATGGGATTGCATCAGCGTCCGTATGCCTTCGGCCATGGCTGCCACGTAGCTTTCCTTGTCCGTGAAGGTCTGGGTGCTGATTCGTTGGCGGCCAATCACATGCCCGCTGGTATCTACCAGCCCGATGTCGGTGTTGGTACCGCCGATGTCTATGCCGATGAAATAGTTATTCATGCTATTGTTTGATGTTGCGTGCGTTCAGTGCCCTCTGGTAGCGAGCGGCGTTCTGTTGGTGGACCGCTGCGCTGGAGGTGAAGTTATGATAGCCGGAGAAGTCCTCCTTGGCGCACATGTATAAATAGTTGTGGTGTGCATAGTGCAACACCGAATCGATGGTGGAGCCTTCGGGGAAACGGATGGGCCCCGGGGGCAGTCCCTTGTATTTGTAGGTGTTGTAGGGCGAGTCCACTTTCAGGTCGGCGAGCAGGATCCGCTTGCGCGCAAAGTCGCCCAAGGCGAACTTGACGGTGGGGTCCGATTGCAGCAGCATCTTCTTGTTCAGCCGGTTGATGTACAGTCCGGCAATAATGGCTTTCTCCTGCGGGCGGTGGTTTTCCTCCTCTACGATGGAGGCCAGCGTGGTCACCTCGAACGGTGTCAGACCGATCTCTTGGGCTTGTTGCAGACGTTGATCGCTCCAGAATTGCTGATAGAATTGATGAAATTTCTCCACGAATGCTTCCGGGGTGATATCGTAATACAATTCGTAACTGTTCGGGATGAACAGGCAGGGGCAGGTCTCTTCGTTGACATTGTATTGCTGAAGGAAGGTGTTGTCGTGCAACAGTTTTGACAACTCTTCCTCCTTGAAGAAGAATACCTTGCCCGCGCGGTTGGCGAGCTGGTCCGCGGTCCGTATGTTGTTGAAGGAGAACTTGACGGGGTAATGCTGTCCGGCACGGAGCAGTCGCACCAGCTTCACATTGCTCATGCCCGGCTGGATGGTGTAGTTGCCCACGCGTACAGTTTTGTATTTCATGTAGTGTGCCACCATGTCGAAGGTTTCCTCGTTGCGCAGGATGTCGTGCGCCTCTAACGAGTCGAGCAGCTGCTCATAGTCGGTGTTCCACGGGATGGTGATGGTGACATCGCTTTTGTTTTTCGTGTTGGGCATAAAGATGACATACGCGGCAGCGAGAACGGCCATCAGGAAAAGGGAAAACAGGATGGCGACCGTGATGATAAGTCCTTTTTTCATGTTGATAGAAATGAGTTAGGCGAGGATGCGTTTGATGATGCGCAGACGATGGGTGTACTGGCCAATGTCGGCACGGAAGATGCCGTTGGAGTCCAGGGTGTTGATCTGGACGTGTCCGGACGAGTGGATGATCTGGTGGTGTCCGCAGACGATGCCGACATGGATGATGTAGCCCTCTTCATTTTCGAAAAATGCGAGGTCTCCGATGCGGGCTTCGTCCACGAAGTCCACATTCTCACCGAATTCCACTTGGCGGGATGCGTCGCGGGGCAGCGAGATGCCGATGCTTTTGAACACATTCTGCACAAAGCCGGAGCAGTCGATGCCGGCAGGGGTGCGTCCGCCCCAGAGGTACGGGGTGTTGAGGTAGCGGAAGGCGAAGTCCAGCAGCTTGTCCTGCTGTTCGCTCAGCCCTTCGTGGCGCAGCAGCTCGTGAGGGTCCGGGAGGGAGACCTTGAAGCATCTGTCCCCGATATGGAACACGCCGTCTTTCGGCTCGGGGAATTGGGCTCCGAGGAACAGCGGGAAGGCGATGTTGGTGATGGCGTCGCGCACATAGAGGAACGTGTCGCGCACCAAGCAGGCGGGTTGTGCTTCGTAGGCCTTAAACTGCTCTTCGGTAAGCGGGAAATGCTGCTTGGCGTACAGCCAGCCCTCGTAGTCGCAGTCGGTGGTGCGGATTTTCATCCAGTTGTCAAGGGTTTCCAAAACAGAATAAGTCTCTCCGAAGAGGAGCTGGTTGACCATTTCGGAGCGGTGGCTGGCTTCGGCGCGCAGTGCGGCGGCAGACCAGATGCATATTCCCTGATTCATGGGTTTGGGTTTTAGATGAAGTCCGGGTTAGAATGGCAGGTCGTCGGTCATGCTGTCGTCCGTGAAGGTGTCCTCCGCAGGTGCGTAGTCCGGTGCGGGGGGCGTGGGGATGCCAGCGGGCGGGGTGTAAGCGGTGTGCGGCGGCACGCCTGCCGGATTGTAGGCCATGGGCTCGGGAATGCCCGGCATGGCAGCATTGGCAGCCTCTATCTTCCAAGCCTTCACATCGGTGTACCATCTGCCTTGATACTCTCTTGATTCCACATCAAAGGATACCTTCACCATGTCGCCGATGTTGAATTGGTTCAGCAAGTCTGCCTTGTCGCCCCACAGCATGGCGCAAATCTTTCTCGGATACTGTTCCACAGTTTCGATGACGAATTGTTGTTTTTGCCAATTTTTCCCTGTGCTGGCACTGACACCGGACTGCATGGGCAGCTTTTGGATGAGGTTACCTGTGATTTCTAATGACATATTGCTATTTTTTTTTCTTCTTATTGAAAATGGTGATGTTGATATATCGGCTCGGATGGGCTTTCACATCCTCTAACAGGCGGTCCAGACTGGCCGCGGCCTTGTTGATGTTGTCATACAAGGAGTCGTTGTTGAGCAGCTGGCCCACAGAACCTTCCCCTTTCTCCAACTTGGCCGTCACGTCGTTGATGTTGGAAACGGCCTGTTGCGCGTCGGTGAACAGGGCCTTGATGTTGCTTTGGGCCACGGAGTCGGAGATGTGGTCCAGGTTGTCGATGATGGTGTTGAGTTGCGGTGACACGTTGTCCAACGTGGTGGAGAAACGGTTGAGTTTGGTCATTATCTCTCCGACCTTGGGCTCGTTGGCGGCCAAGATCTGGTTGAGGTGCTGGGTGGAGGTCTCCAGGTTGGCGAGGGTGTTCTTCAGCGTGGCCGCGCCGTTGTGCGGGTCGTCGGGTTGGAACGCTGACTTGAGCGCGAGGCCGATGGTGTCCACGGAGGCCACCACGCTGGCCAGCTGGCCTGTCAGGTCGCCGATGCCGTCCAGCATGCCCGGCACCAGCCGCGAGGCCAAGGTGTCGCCACTGTGCGCGAACTCTTTCGACGTGCCCGGAATCACGTTGACAATCATGCCCCCTAAGACGTCTTTCTGCGCTATTTCAAAACGGGAGTCCTTGGGTATGTTGACATCCTCGGTGATCAGTATCTTGGCGCAAATCCGTACGGGGTCGGTGCTCAACATTTCCAGCTTCGTGACTTTGCCGATGGGATATCCGTTGATGGTCACGGTGGTGCTCTCATGCAACCCTCCGATGTTCTCCAATACGGCATAGAGATAGGTCTTGTGTCCGAAGACGTTCATGCCTTTCAGGAAACTGGTGCCCAAGTAGAAGATGACTAAAGCGGCGATGCAGAAGATGGCCACTTTCATGCTTTTCATGTTCTTGGCTGAATATTGAGTTTGGTTTTGGTCTTTGTTCTCGCTCATTGATTCTTTTTTTGAGAGGCGCAAAAATATTATTTTTTCAGCAATTGGCGAGCTTCGCTAACAGATATTTTCTTGTCACCGTTGAAGGCCACCATGAAAGCATCCCTGTATTTTTTCTTGACTTGGGTGAGGATCTCTGACGCGGCCTCGTAGGTGCTTTCATTGCCGGCCGTGTATTTCCATAGGCCGTTCTCCTGGTAGTAACTCACATGGGGAACGCCCTGCAGGCGGCTGTCGCTGGCGGCAATCTTGTCGGGGGAGGCCAGGAACTGCACTTTGAAGCGGATGCCTTGGGTGGCAGGCTTTTGGTCCTGCGCTGCAGTGGGTTTCTGGATTTCAGCGGACGGGTTCGCTTCGGAAATCTTCGGCGTTAATTCTTCCGCCGGTTTCACCTCGTTGGCCACTTTTTGAGGAGCCGAGGCTTTCGCTCCCGTGGGGAGATGCTTGTACTGCGTTCCCGTAGTGGCGGAGGCGTATTCGGCGAAGGCGTTATAAATGCCGGCCGCGTATCTGTCGAGATTGCTCTTCTTGGACAGGAAGGCGTCGTCGGTGGGGTTGGTGAGGAAGCCCATTTCAATGAGAATGCTGGGCATGGCCACTTTGTACAGCACCCAATAGCCGGCTTGCTTCACCCCGCGGTCGGTGAGATGCGAGATGGATACCATATTCTTCTGCACCTTGTCGGCTATGGTGATGGATTTGTTGAGGTACGCAGAAGAGTAGAGTGAGAAAATGACGTATGATTCGGGGGAGTCGGGGTTGAATCCGTCGTAGTTGTTCTGGTAGTTCTTCTCTTTGAGGATGGCGGCATTCTCCTTTCGTGCCACCGCTTGGTTGGCCTCGCTCTTGGCCAGACCCATGACGAAGGTCTCCACGCCGTTGCCTGCGTGGTTTTCGGAAGCGTTGCAGTGGAAGGAGATGAACAGGTCGGCGTGGCTGTTGTTGGCGATTTGTGCGCGGCGGTACAACTCGATGAACACGTCCGTGGTGCGGGTGTAGATGACTTGCACGTCAGGGCAGTTTTCGCTGATGAGTTTGCCTACGCGCAACGCCATATCCAGGTTCACGTCCTTCTCCTTGAGTGTCAACCCTATGCATCCGGGATCCTGCCCACCGTGTCCTGCGTCGATGACTACCTTGAAGGTTTTGCCCGTGGCTTGTGCCCAAACCGGCAGAAAAGCAAAAAATATGGCTGAAAACAATAAGAACAGCTTTTTTATGTTCATCACTTTGAAACTTTTTGTTTATTTTTGCGTTTTTTTAACGTGCAAATATATAGTATTATTATACATTAAATAAGCATTGGATAATAAAATATACACATTTTGTTTTTTATTACTGAAGTGTGGTATGTTGCTGACACTGATGTTGTTGTGTGTATTGTCCAATGCCCAGAACCCGCGAGGTCGCCGTCCCGCGCGCCAGCCCGCGAATGCCTCTGTTGTCAAAACCGACACGCTGAAACGCGACACCCTGGCTGTGGATTCTGCCAAGGTCCAAGCCAAGAAGCTTTCCCCCAGCGCGATCAACTCGATGGTGACCTATAGCTCCAAGGATTCCGCTGTCAATGACATCAGCCGTAGATACACCTACCTCTTCGGGGATGCCGTGGTGAAATACGAGGACATGGAGTTGCGCGCCGATTACATAGAGATCGACTTCAAGAACAACGAGCTGTATGCCTGCGGAGTGGCCGACTCGTCCGGTGTTGTGCGGGGCAGCCCGATTTTCATCCAGGGCGAGTCGCAGTACCAAGCCCGTGAAATCAAATACAACTTCACCACCCACAAGGGAAAAATCAGCCATGTGATTACCACGCAGGACGAGGGTTTCGTGCATGGCGATCAGATCAAGAAGATGGGTGATGATGTGGCGTTCATCAAGAAGGGCAAATATACTACCTGCGAGCTCGAGCATCCCCATTACGAAGTGGATTTCACCAAGGCGAAGTTCATCCAGCACGACAAGATAATCATCGGACCGGCGTACCTCAGTTTCACCAATGTGCCCACGCCGATTGCCATTCCGTTCGCCTTTTTCCCGTTGGATGCCCAGCGCAAGTCCGGCTTCGTGATGCCTTCCATAGGCGAATCCTCCAATTTGGGCTTCTATTTCCAGAATTTGGGATTCTACTTTGCTATCAGCGACCATCTGGATTTGCTGCTGTCCACCGACCTCTACACCCGCGGTAGTTGGGCCGTCAAAGCCAAATCCAACTATGTGTATCGATACAAGTGCACGGGCGAGCTCGATTTGCAGTTTTCACAGACCCGCACGGGCGACCGATTGGACTCCAGTTACCGTTGTTCCAACGACTATAAGATATATTGGGATCACAAGCAGGATGTCAAGTCGCATCCCACAACACGTTTCAACGCCCATATCGACATTGTGAGCAGCAACTATTCCAAGTACAACCTGACCTCTACGAGCGATTATCTTTCCAACCAATACACTTCTTCCATCAATGTCACCACCTCGGTGAGGGATTTCTTCTTTGTGGATGCCTCGCTTTCCTATTCGCAGAACACGCGCACCCGCAACGTGAACCTCAAGCTCCCTGACATCAGCATGTCGGTGGTGCAGTTCTATCCTTTCCGGAAGAAGAACAAGGTTGGTTCTTTGAAATGGTATGACAACATCGCCTTGAAATGGACCTCCCAGTTGACGGGGCAGATGGATACTTACGATTCGCTCTTCCTCCGTCCGCAAACCTGGAAAGAGATGAACTTCGGCATGATGCACAACATCCCGCTCACCATACCTATCAAGATTGCCAAAGTGGTCAACTGGAACACCTCCGCCACCCTGATTGAGAAATGGTATCTTCAGTCTTATACGCGCGACATGACCATAGACACGACGGGCGGGCAGGCGACCGGTGTGGTGAACAACTATTTCCATCGAGGGTTTGGAGCGTTGCATGATGTGAGCGTCTCCTCGTCGCTGACCACCAAGATATATTTCATGTATATGTTCAAAAAGGGTGGCCTCAATGCCATCCGTCACGTGATTACCCCGACGCTGAATTTCACCTACCGACCTAATTTGGCGGGGCGCATCACGGACAAGTATCTGAATCCGTTCACGGGAGAGGAGGTGGAATACACCTTGTATGACAATGCGATTTTCGGCACGGTGACCCGCAACACGCAAGCTCTGGTGCAACTCTCTTTTGGCAACAACGTGGAGATCAAGGTGCGCTCGAAGCGCGACACAATCACCGGATTCAAGAAGATTCCCATTTTCGACAACCTCAATGTCTCCATGAACTATAACATCGCCGCCGATTCGCTGAAATGGTCGCGTTTGGCCATATCGGGCCGCAGCACGCTGTTCAAACAATTGTACCTGACGTTCAATTTCATGTTTGATCCTTACATCATCAATGAGAATGGGGTTCGGGTGAATCAGTACGAATGGAAGGTCAACCACAGGCTTTTCCGCATGTCGTCCACCGACTTCAGCATTGCACTGAACTGGCGCATCGACCAGAATACGTTCAAGCGGAAAAAGATACAGGCGACCCCGCAAGACCAGAAGAAAAAGAACGATGACTGGCGCAAGTGGTCGTTTACATTCAATTACACGTTTACTTACGGGCTAACGGACAACTTGGCCTATTACAGGCTGATAGACACCAACAAATATTCTCGCAACATGGTGCACACCATCAACGTTCAGGGAGAAATCAATGTCACCCGGAAATGGAAAGTGGGCTTCACCACCGGCTACGATTTTGTCCAGAAAGACCTGTCATATACCTCTATTGACATCTACCGCGACATGCACTGCTGGGAGATGAGTTTCAACTGGATTCCTTTCGGCTACCGCAAGGGCTGGAGTTTCACCCTCAATGTGAAAGCTGCCGTGCTGAAAGACGTGCTCAAGATTCCGTGGCACAGCGATTACCGCGACAATTTATAGTCTTTGGTCTTTGGTCTTTGGTTTTTGGATTTTGGTTTTTTGGTCTCCAGTCCTACAATTCCAATATTTTATAAATATATTAATCATCCATTTGATGGTTTCATAATTTTTGTATATTTGCAACCTTGAATTTTTTAGGCTGAAAAATATATAAATAATTAAAAATCAAATAAATAAAAGAGAGATGAAAAACAAAGGACTGATTTTATTCTTTACAATTCTTCTTGTGCTTGTTTGTTTGTATTGTCTTTCATTCTCCTTCGTTACCTGGAGAGTGGAGAAAAAGGCTGATGCTTTCGCAAACGATCCTGCAGCAATCGAAGAGGTGAAGAAAGAGGCTCATGGTGATGTGATGTTGGAGAAGCATCTGGTTGATTCTGTGATAGAAGCCAGAACCCGCCAGTATTTGACCAACATGAACGATTCCACCATTTATTTGGGCAACACCTACAAGAAATGCAAGTATAAAGAGCTGAACTTGGGCTTGGACTTGAAGGGCGGTATGAACGTCACCCTCGAGATATCCATGCCTGATGTGGTTCAAAGTTTGGCAACCAACACGGAAGACCCGTTGTTCAAGGCCGCTTTCGAGAAGTCTGTCGCCGAGTACGAGAAGACCACCGGCGGTGACTTTGTGGACATTTTCGTGAACAACTTCAACAAGCAGAAGGCTGCCATGAAGATGAACAATGCCAACCTGCGTACCTATTTCGGTGAGCGTTCCGGCATTAAGAATGCTTCCGATGCGCAGATTATCAGCTTCATCAAGAAGGAGTCCGGTGAGATTGTGGACCGTACGTTCAAGATTCTCCGTACCCGTATCGACCGTTTCGGTGTGGCACAGCCCAACATCCAGCTGTTGCAAGGTGGCCGTATCCTCGTGGAACTTCCCGGTGTGAAAGAACCCGAGCGTGTCACCGACCTGTTGAAGAGCACTGCCAAGCTGGAATTCTGGGAAGTCTATAACGAGGCTGTGGGCGGACGTTCCATCCAACAGCGTTTCGCTATTGCCGACGCTCAACTGGCACAACAGCTGAAGAACCAGAAGGACGACACGAAAGTCGAAGCTGATACCGCTGCTGCCGCTATCGACAGTCTTACAGCCCAACTCCCTGAGGAGGAAGTTGAAGAGGATGAGGTGGAGGAAATCGGCGAAGGTGCCATCCTCAGCAAGGCTGTGGCTATTCCGGGTAGCTATGTGATTGGCTATTTCAAGGAGTCCGACATGCCGAAGATCAACAGCCTGCTTCCGCAGCTCCAGAAGATTCTGGGCGACAACAGCGTCGTTTTCTACTGGGGTGCCGCTGAAAAAGATTATAACAACGCTTTCCCGTTGTATCCTTTGAAGAAGAAAAACGACCGTGTGGGACCGCTCTTGAGTTCCGAGACTATCGGAGGTGCCCGCGTGGTGCGTACCGCTCGTCAGGATGTTGACCAGAACAACCGCGTGGTCGTCAACATGTCCATGGAAGACCAGGCAGCCGACGAGTGGCGCAAGATCACCAAAGAGGCTGCTGACAACAGCGCCCGCAAGCTGACCGCCATCGCTATCGTGCTCGACGAGTTTGTCTATTCCGCACCGACCGTGCGTTCCGAAATCCCGAACGGTAACTCCGAGATTTCCGGTAACTTCACTATTGAAGAAGCCAAGGACCTTGCCACCGTTTTGAACTCCGGTAACCTGGAGGCTCGCGTGAACATTGTTCAATCCGAAGTCGTTGGTCCTACCTTGGGTAAGGAATCCATCAAATCCGGTTTGCTCTCCTTCCTCGGAGCTTTCATCCTGGTGATCCTGTACATGTTCTTCTACTATAGCCGTGCCGGTCTTGTGGCCGACCTCGCTTTGTTCGCAAACGTGTTCTTCATCGTGGGTGTGCTCGCTTCCATGGGTGCAGTGCTCACATTGCCGGGTATCGCCGGTATCGTGTTGACCCTCGGTATGGCCGTGGATGCCAACGTGATTATCTACGAGCGTGTGCGTGAGGAAGTGCGCGCCGGAAAGGGTATCCGCGTGGCAGTGGATGAAGGTTTCAAACACTCCTATTCCGCTATCATCGACGGTAACGTCACTACCTTGATTACCGCTATCGTACTCTACATCTTCGGTTCCGGTCCTATCCAAGGTTTCGCTACCACGTTGATCATCGGTATCCTCTCCTCTCTGTTCACCGCTATCCTGGTGTCCCGTATGATTATCGAGGCCAGACTGAAGAAGGGCAAGACCCTCGAAGTCGGCAACAAACTTACGATCAATGCGTTCATGAACACGCACATCGACTTCCTCAGCAAGAGAAAGATTTTCTACGGTCTCTCTTTGGCCATGATTATCGTTTCCGCCGTTTCCTTCGCCACGTTGGGATTGAAGCCGGGTATCGACTTCACCGGAGGCCGTTGCTATGTGGTGCGCTTCGACAAGGATGTGACCACGAAGGATATTCGTCCTGCTATCATCAAAGAGTTCGGTGGCAATCCTGAGGTCAAGACCTTCGGTGGCAATGACCAGATCCGTATCATCACCAACTACAAGATCGAGAGCAACGATCCTTCAGTTGACCAACTCTGTGAGAAGAAACTGTACAATGCATTGAAGGGCTTCTACACCAAGCAGGATCTTTCCGAGTATGACTTCACACACTTGACCAACGATGTGCGTGGTATCCAGTCATCCCAGAAGATTCAGCCGACGGTGGCCCGCGAGTTGCTGCGCAACGCTATCTGGGCCGTGCTCGCTTCCCTGGTGTTGATATTCATCTACATTGCTATTCGTTTCAAGAACTGGCAGTTCGGTATGGCCGGCGTGTTCGCTTTGTTCCACGATACGTTCCTCACCATCGGTGTCTTCTCCCTGTTCTACAAGGTGATGCCGTTCTCCATGGAGATTGACCAGAACTTCATCGCCGCCATCCTGACGGTGATCGGTTACTCCATCAACAACAACGTGGTGATTTTCGACCGTGTACGTGAGAACCTCGCCCTCTATCCGAAGCGCGATAATTACGAGAACTTCAACAATGCCATCAACCAGACCCTCGGACGTAACATCAATACAGCCGGTACCACTTTGGTCACCCTGTTGGTGATCTTCCTGTTCGGTGGCGAGGTGATCCAAGGCTTCGTGTTCGCTATGTTCATGGGTATTCTCTTCGGTACCTATTCCGGTATCTTGGTTTCCAACCCGTTGGCATACGACATGCTTCGCATTGGCGGTGGAAAGGTCAGACGTGTCAAAACGGAACTGACGAAATAATTTTCTCGTCCACAATAAAAATTAATCGGGATGGTTCTACTGTCCCGATTTTTTTTTTATTTTAGCACCCTCATTTTTATAAGGTAAAATATTTTAAAATATGAAGCTATATAGAATTGCATCTGTTTTTCTAACTATTTTATTGATAGCTACTTGTAGCTTGAATGCACAGATATTGCGCGAAGCGGACAACCTGTTCCGCGATTGCCAGTATGAGAAGTCTTTGGAAGCTTACAAGAAGGGAATCAAGAAACTTTCCTCCAATAGGGTGGAAATTCAGCGAGCCACTTTCAGGATTGCCGAGTGCTACCGTATCATGGGCGACCTCAAGAAAGCGGAACAGCAGTATCTCAGATTGGAGAAGAAAAACTATCAGAAGGACAATCCCATTATCCTGTATCATTTGGGCAATATCTATAACTTGCGCGGTGATTACGACCAGGCTTTGGCGTATTACAACAAGTACAAGAAACGTGCTGCAGATGATGCGCGAGCAGACACCGCTATTGCAGGCTGCCAAAATGCCAAGATGTGGCTGGAGAACCCCACGCGTTACGAGGTGGAGAATCTCAAGAAATTCAACACACGCGAAGATGAGTGGGCACCGCGCTGGGGCAACAACGAAAAACGCAATTCTATCATCTTCACATCCAACCGTGAAGGATCCGCCGGCAAAGGCACCGACCAATGGACGGGCGTCTCGTTCTCTGATATCTATGTGTCCAACAAACCCAAGAGCAAGAATACGGATTGGCCTGGTGAGTGGTCGCCGGTGAAGTCATACGACCAGGGCGGTGTGCTCAACTCCGATGTCAACGAGGGTGAGGCCAGCTGCAACCGCAAGGGCACGGTGCTCTATTTCACCAAATGTCCGCAGGACAAAAAGAAAGTGCAAGGCTGCTACATCTACAAATCCTTGAAGAAAGGCAATTCCTGGGGTGAACCCGAACTCGTGTTCCTGGGCGACTCCGCCTACAACTATGTGCATCCGTTCATCAGTGATGACGAGTTGACTATCTACTTCGCTTCCAACATGCCTGGCGGCGAAGGCGGTTATGACATCTACAAAGCCACTCGTGCCAAGAAATCCGCCAAGTTTTCCAATATCACCAACTTAGGTAAGAATGTGAATACCGCCGGTCAGGAAGTTTTTCCTTGCATGCGCAACGAGGAGGAATTCTATTTCTCTTCTGACGGGCATCCCGGCATGGGCGGTCTGGATATCTTCCTTTCCCGCATCGACAAGAACGGCAACTTCGGTCCAGCCGAGAATATGATGTCTCCCATCAACTCTTCTGGCGATGATATCGGCATTATGTTCGATGAGAACGAGGCTATCGACCCGCAGTCACAGTCGCCGTACATGGCAAAAGGTTACTTCTCCTCCAACCGTTCCGGCGGCAAGGGTGGCGATGACATCTACTACTTCCTGCTCCGTCCGATCGTCTATACGCTTTCGGGTAAGATTAGAGACAAGAACAACGGCCAGTACATGGATGCTGTGGATGTGGAAATCGTCGGCTCTGACGGTACTTCATACAAGACCACCACGGATGTGAAGGGCTATTATCATTTTGACAAGGCCAAGATTTTAGGAGCCACTACGTATGATATCAAGGTGGCCAAGAAGGGATATTGGGAAAGTGGCAACACGGCCAAGATAACCACTATCGGTATTATGGAAAATACGGACTTTACGCAGGATTTCGTTCTGGAACCTATTCCGAAGGAGCCTATTCTGTTGCCCGAGATTCTGTATGATCTGGCCAAGTGGGACCTCAAACCGCAATATCAGGACTCTTTGATGTACCTCTATAATATTATGGTAAAGAACCCGACGATTGTGATTGAGTTGCGTTCGCATACCGACTCCCGTGACACGGAAGAGAAGAATGACGTTTTGTCCCAGAACCGTGCTCAATCCTGCGTCGATTTCCTGATTTCCAAGGGTATTGCCGCCGACCGTATCGTGCCGAAGGGCTATGGTGAGCGTGTGCCTCGTAGATTGGAGAAGGACATGTATTCCAACTATAACGGCAAACGTTACTTCTTCCCGAAAGGTACGTATCTGACGGAAGAGTTCTGCGAGTCGCAGCCCACCAAGAACGAAAAAGAGGCTGCTCACGCGCTGAACCGTCGTACCGAGTTCTTGATTCTGCGTGACGACTATGTGCCGCATGACGATTCCGTTGGCACCGCCAGTGGCACAAGCACCATTGCGGTCATCCAACAGCGCACGGTGCCCGTCACCATCAACGGTGAAGATGTGTTAGGTACCTGTTTCGCCAACAGCAAGTCCATGAACTTCCTGATTGGAAACAACAGCGACGAGATTTTCATGAACTATGCAGATGCCACCCGTTTCTTGAAAGAGAGTATCATCAAGGTGAACGATTTCGAGGATAAGGCCGGTGCTATCAAGCAGGAGGACGGCAGCATCATTGAGAATTCCGTGCTCTATCTTGAAGAGCTCCGTGTGGGTGACGATTACGAAGAGAATGTGAAGGTCACGGTGAAGAAAGGCCTTGCAGCTCCATTCGTGATTGGCAGTGGTTTCATCGAGGAGAATTGGGGATCCTACACCATTGACAAAGAAAAGAATCTGTTGAAATTCAACAAATAAAAACAACGGCGGCCGACTGGCCGCCGTTTTGCTTTATAGGACTTTATGATGCATCACTTGCGTAGTTCGAAGTTGCTGCCCAGATAAACTTTCTTGACCATGGGGTCGGAGGCCAGATCCTCGGCGGTGCCTGATTTCAGCACTTTGCCCTCGAAGAGCAGATAGGCGCGGTCGGTGATGGAGAGGGTCTCGTGCACGTTGTGGTCGGTGATGACAATGCCGATGTTTTTGTCTTTGAGTTTGGCAACGATGCCCTGGATATCCTCCACGGCTATGGGGTCCACGCCGGCAAACGGCTCGTCCAGCAGGATGAATCTGGGGTCGGAGGCCAGGCAGCGGGCGATTTCCACCCTGCGTCGCTCGCCGCCGGAGAGGTTGTTGCCCTTGTTGTGGCGCACCTTCTCGATGTTGAACTCGGCGATGAGGCTTTCCAGTTTATCGCGTTGTTCCTCCTTGCTCTTGCCGCTGAACTGCAGGATGGCTTTGATGTTATCCTCCACGGTGAGGTGGCGGAATACGGAGGCTTCCTGCGGCAGGTAGGCGATGCCCATCTGCGCGCGCTTGTACATGGGCAGCTCGGTGATGTCCTGATCATTGAGGAATATCTTGCCGGCGAAAGGCTTGATAAGCCCCACAATCATGTAGAAAGAGGTGGTCTTGCCGGCACCGTTGGGTCCTAACAATCCCACAATCTCCCCTTGGTGGAAATTGATGGACACGTCGTTCACCACCGTGCGGCTCTTGTATTTTTTTGTTAATCCTTCTGTCCTGATGATGAAATTTTCCATATTACATTCTTTCCGTCATTTCCTTGAGTTTGGCAAGCCCTTTGCTCATGGCTTGTTCAATCGGGGTTTTAATCATGGCCTGCATGAAGAGGGGGGCGTTTGCTTCAGCCTCGATCTGTACCTGACACTGGTCGCCCATGTCCTCAATGTGGAATGTGGCATCGGCTGAGATGCCTTTGTCTGTGCTTATCTGATAGACAATGCGAGAGAAGGGCGTCTGGTCGGTCAGCAGCATGCTGCATGTGAGCATGTTGGCAATGGTGAACTGGCATCCGTTCTCCAAATTCTTCCAGTCGGACACTTGCGGTATAGGAGGCACCTGGCCGGTCTTCGCGAATCCGATCAGGATGTTGAAGACTTTCTCCGGCGTGCAGGCGAAGGTTTCTTTGTTGCTGTTGATTTTCATAGATTATTTTTATAGCCTGCAAAGATAATTCTTTTTTTGTACTTTTGCGTTTTCAATACAGTATTAACTAAAATCTCAATCACTATGAAAAAGTTTTTACAAGAGTTTAAGGATTTTGCCATGAAGGGCAATGTCATGGATATGGCTATCGGTGTGATTATCGGTGGCGCATTCGGCAAGATTGTCACCTCTCTGGTGAATGACATTCTGATGCCGCTCGTCGGTGCTCTGATTGGCAATGTGGATTTCACGACATTATCCGCTACGCTGCGTGCCCCGAAATTGGGCGAAGGTGGTGAAGTTATCAAAGAGGCAGTCACCCTGAGCTATGGTAACTTTATTCAGACTACAGTGGACTTCCTCATCGTCGCACTCTGTATTTTCGGTGTGATCAAACTCATCAACAAGGCTACATCATTGGCCAAGAAGAAAGCGGAAGAAGCTCCGGCACCTGCTCCCGAACCGACGAAGGAGGAAGTGCTCCTGACCGAAATCCGCGACATTCTGAAGCAGAAATAATTTTTACTGTTTACCGTTAATCATTGGCCGTTGGTTGTTGGTGGGGTATAGCCTGTCAATGGCTAATGGCCAATGATTTTATATATTTCGTCCATGTCAAGTACACAAGCCACAAACAACATACGGGAGACTTTTCACGACCATCCGGTCTATTCGTTGTCGGAAATTGCGTTCAGTCTGCACAAGGTGGTGGAGCGCACCTATCCACAGCCCTATTTCATCAAGGCGGAGATTCTGAAGCTCAACTTTTACCCCCACAGCGGGCACTGCTATCCCGAGTTGGTGGAGAAAGAGGGAAATTCGATCAAAGCTGAGATGCGGGCCATCATTTGGGCAGCCAACTATCAGCGCATCAATGACCGTTTTATCCAGATTACCGGGAACCCGCTGAAAGAGAACATCAGCATTTTGTGCCTGGCTCGTATTGAGTTCAGCCCGAAACACGGACTGGCTTTGCACATTGAGGACATAGAGCCGACTTACACGTTGGGCGAGATGGTGAAGAACCGCAATGCGGTTATTGAGCGGTTGAAGAAGGAGGGCGTTTTCACGGCCAACAAGCGGCTGGAGATGCCGTTGTTACCCAAGCGAGTTGCCATTATTTCGGTGGAGACGAGCAAAGGGTACAGCGATTTCATCACCACATTGAACGGCAACCGTTATGGCTATCGTTTTGTAACGGAGTTGTTTCCGTCGATCTTGCAGGGTGATAAGGCCATTGTGGGGATCACGGGCCGATTGGCAGAGATTGAGATGCGGCAAAAGGAGTTCGATTGTGTGGTCATCGTGCGTGGCGGAGGCGGCGATGTGGGCCTCAGCTGCTATGATGAGTACGAGATGGTGCATCGGGTGGCCACATTCCCGTTGCCGGTGCTCACGGGCATCGGGCACTCCACCAACCTCAGCGTCACGGACATGGTGGCGCACACTTATAACATCACTCCCACGGATGTGGCTTTTGCACTTATTGGCTATTTCCAGACCTTTGATGAGAAGGTACAGGAATGCCAGAACCGGATTGTCGAGGTTTCCAGGCGGTTGTTAGTGGATGAGCAGGCCAAGCTATTGCGGATGACGGAGGCGGCGCGCATGTTGCCTCTCGTGCGCCTCACCGAGCAGCAGGGCAGGGTAGGGATGATAGAGGAAAAAGTTCGCCTGTTGCATCCTGACAACATTCTCAAGCGCGGCTACAGTATCACGCGACTGAACGGCAAAGTGGTAACCAAAGCCAAAGATCTCAAGCCTGGCGACGAGTTGCACACGCAGGTATACGAAGGCGAGATGACGAGCATTTTTTATGCAAGTCAGTCTTGAATAAGGATTTTTATGCTATCTTTGCGCCTCAAAATTTTTACTAAAATGAAAAAGCTTACCTGTCTCTTTATGATAGTGGCACTGATATGCTCTTGTGCCTTTGTGTCTGCCCAAAGTGTCTCCAAGTCGGAGGCTGATATGGTAGCATCCCGTTTTGTGTCGGAGAAATATATGGCCATGTCCAAAGCTCCGGTGGAGGTCCGTTTCCAGGAAACGTATGCAGATGAGGATATGACTTACATGTACCGGTATGACATCGGCGACAAGGGTTTTGTCATAGTGTCGGCCTCCAAGGCGGTGCCTACGGTGCTGGCGTATTCCTTGGATCAGAACTTTGAGATGATTCCGCCCGTGCGCGATCTTTTTGAGCTTTACAAGAATGAGATTCGCAGTGCGGAGACGGCCAAACTGCTTCCCACATCCAAGGCTGCTGCGCAGTGGGCTCACTACACGGCCGACGAGTTCGTGCCCAATCCGCCGAAGGGCAATGTCAACAATTACTTGCTGACCACCCTCTGGAACCAGAATAAGTATTACAACACCTACTGTCCTTGGGACCCGGCAGCCGGCTCCTATTATGATTACCGTGTGCCCAACGGTTGTGTGGCCCTGGCTTGTGCCCAGATCATGAACTATCACCATTACCCGAAATCCGGCACCGGAGCTATCAGCTATATTCCCATGGGATATCCGGCCCAAACAGTTGTCTTCCCACATCATACGTATCATTGGGAGGCCATGTATGATGAACCGATGAGCTATGCCAATGAGATTGCCAAGTTGGCCTACCATATCGGTGTGGCTATCCAGATGAACTATTCGGCCGATGGCTCTGGCGCAGCTACGGAGAGGGCCAAGGATAAATTGAGGGAGACTTTCCACTATGACCCCAGCATTACTTCTTATTACAGAAACAGCTATCCTGATTCGACTTCGCTGCTGGAATATGTGGCTGCCTTGAAAGAACAGATTGATATGAAACGCCCTGTCTATTATGCGGGCTGTAGTCAGTCATCATGCCATGCATACGTGTTGGACGGTTATGATAATGAGGAGAAATTCCACTTGAACTATGGCTGGGGCGGCGCTTCCAATGGTTTCTATGAAATGGACAATTTCACTTCCGGTTATACACACTGGGATTATAATTTTTCAGGAGAGGCCATTATGAACATTTTCCCGGCACGTTCAGTGGAGGATGAATATTGCCAAGGACACAAGAGACTGACGGCCTCTTTTGGTTACGTGCTGGACGGTTCCCCCACGGCAAAACCGTATCAGGCCAATCCCGACTGCTCTTGGATGGTGGCCACCCCAGATGCACGAGTGTATAGATTCTCTTTTGATCGTCTTGACTTGAATCCGGATGTGGATTTTGTGACCATCTATAACGGCCCGACGGTGGAGTCCGGTGTCAAAGCAACCTTCTCGGGTACGAACCCTCCCACCAATGAAATTGCTGTGGTGGCTGATAGCGTGCTCATCACCTTTACCTCCAATGGCAACGGTCCTGCAGAAAATACGGATTATTATGGATTCCAGATACAGTATTACACCACATTGAATGCCCAGACTTGTCAGGAGTATGGTAGCATGAGCGACTGGACGGGTGTGATTTCGGATGGTTCTGAAGAGGGTACGGATTATCGCCCGCAGACCAACTGCAACTGGACTGTCTCTTTGAACTTCATCTCCGGCTTCTCCATCGCATTCCCGAAGTTTGACCTTGGCTATGGTGATTTTGTGGATGTCTATAATGCCACCACAACCCCGCATACTTTGTACAAGCGTTACGATATCTATAATCCACCTACAGGTATTGATATGGTGAGTTTCAACAAGATGCGTGTCAACTTCGTATCCGACAACTGGGATCAGGGCAATGGTTTCAATTTGCAGTATTATGCCCAAGTCGGTGTTGATAACTACAGCGGTCTGGATGACATGTCGATATATCCGAATCCTGCCACCGACAATCTGTTCTTGAAATTCTCCATGCAGAACGAAAGCAAGATTGTGGTGAAAATGCTGGATATGGCTGGCAAGACGGTGCTGGTGGATGCTTTTGAGGGTGTGACAGGAGAAAATCTGCATACGCTGAATGTTTCCAATGTGAAGAGTGGGTTGTATGTCCTGCAGATTGAGACCGGCAATGGCCGAGCCATCCAGAAGGTATTAGTTCAATAACGGAAATTTTCAGTTCTGATGTTTCAGCGTTTGATATCGAGTTGCGTCAAGTTGGTGCAACGCTACCTTCCTGAACCGTTTGTTTTCGCCATTCTCTTGACGTTCATTGCGGCGTTCATCGCGATGCCATTGTGTCACCAGACTCCCGTGGAGGTGGTGGAGCATTGGGGTAATGGCGTGTGGGGTTTGTTGGCATTTTCCATGCAGATGGCCTTGGTGCTCGTGTGTGGCTCCACGCTGGCGGCAGCTCCGGTGGTGAAGAGGGGGATCAGTGCGCTGGCCTCCCTGCCCAAGACCCCGACGGCGGCCATCGCGCTGGTGACGGCCGTGTCCGCGATTGCCTGCTGGCTCAACTGGGGTTTCGGGCTCATCGTGGGTGTGATCTTCGCCAAAGAAATTGCGCGGAAGCTGCCTGCGGTGGACTATCGCCTGCTGATTGCCTCTGCCTACAGTGGCTTTGTGGTGTGGCACGCGGGCCTCTCGGGCTCCATCCCGCTCACCATGGCCACGCCCGGCGATGCGCTAAGTAAGGCCACAAACGGTGCACTTTCCCAACCCGTGCCAATCTCTCAGACTATCTTGGATCCCCATAATCTGGTCATGGTGCTATTGGTAATCGTCGCTCTGGTGCTGGTGAACTCCAAAATGCATCCCAAGAAAGATGTGGTGATTGTAGATCCGGCCTTGTTGGCTGAGGAGGATTTCGTGCGTGATGAGCGACGCGACACGCCGGCGGAGAAGATGGAGGGCAGCCGCATATTGGCCTACGTGCTTGCCGCGTTGGGATTGACCTACCTGGTTATCAAACTCTTCTTCCGTGGCGGCTCGTTGGATTTGAACTCGGTGATCATGCTGTTCCTGTTCACGGGCGTCATCCTGCACGGCACGCCCATCTCGTATGTGCGCGCGTTCACGAAGGCGGCCACGGGTGCGGCCGGCATCTTGCTGCAATTTCCGTTCTATGCAGGCATCATGGGCATCATCACCGGAGTTGGACATTCGGGCATTTGTTTTGGCACGGTCATCAGCGACGCGTGCATTGCCATATCCAATCCCACTACTTATCCTTTGCTCACATTCCTCTGCGCGGCAGTGCTCAACCTGTTCGTGCCGTCGGGTGGCGGTCACTGGGCCATCCAAGCGCCCATCATGTTTGCGGCGGGCGCGAACCTCGGCGTGGATCCCGGCCTTACGGGCACAGCCATTGCGTGGGGCGACGCCTGGACCAACCTCATACAGCCTTTCTGGGCGATCCCGGCCTTGGCCATCGCCAAACTCAATGCAAAAGACATCATGGGATTCTGCCTCATCGACCTCTTCATCACCGGCGTGATTATTTGCGGTGGATTGCTGGTATGGGCAATGTAGGAGGAGATAAGAGTTAATAGATAATAGATAATAGTTGAGGAAGATGGCTTCTTATAACTATTATCTATAATCTATTAACTATAAACTGTAAAGATTTATCGGGTAAACACGTATTGCAGAATATTCGCTCCCATCTGCAGCGCTTTGGTGCGGGTGGCTTCCGAGTCCTTGTGCACGATGTAGTCCTCCCAGCCGTCGCCTAAATCGCATTCGTAAGTAAAGAGGAACACCATGCGGCCCTCCCAGAAGATGGCAAAGGCTTGCGGCGGCTTGTTGTCGTGCTCGTGAATCTTGGGCAGACCGTTGGGAAAGTTGTATTTCTGATGGAAGATAGGATGGTTGAAGGGCAATTCCACAAATTCTGCTTCAGGAAACACTTTCTTCATCTCCCTGCGGATAAAAGTGTTCATGCCATAGTTGTCATCCGCGTGCAGGAATCCGCCGGAGATTAGGTACGTGCGCAGGTTGTAAGCTTCCGCATCGCTGAACACGATGTTACCGTGGCCGGTCATGTGCACAAAGGGATATTGGAAGATGTCGGCACTGCCCACTTCCACGGTCGCGGGTTTGGGGTCAAGCGCCATGCCCAGGTTCGCATTGCAGAACTTGATGAGGTTGGGCAGCGAGGTGGGGTTCACGTACCAGTCGCCGCCACCGTTGTACTTCAGCAGGGCAATCTGTTGCGCCGGAGCTGCAAAGCTAAAGGCGCAAAGCAAAGTTATCAGGAGTTGTCGTTTGATATTCATCATGCTGATGTTTCTAATAATGGTTTTGGAACTGCAAAAATACATCTTTTATATGATTGGTATTATCCCTCGTTGTACGGGGCACGGTCCTCAGCAGCGTAGTCCACGTGGTCGGGCATGCTGTTATCAACGGGGACACTGTGCTCGTAAAGAAACTCGGGTGCAAAATCAACGCCGTTGTACCATTCCAAAGTCCAGGACGTTAGTGCAAACTGTATGAATTTTTTTTTGTCACGGAGTTCATCGAAAAATTTGCCGTGCAAAAAAGGCTCGAAATCCATCACGCGAATATCTCCGTTGCTGAATTCAAGTTTCATCACATAGTCGTGTAGATAATCTACATCCACAACTCGCATCAGTCCGAAATCTTCCATAATTATTATATTAAAGGTTCAATAGGCAATGGTTCCTGCCCATTTTTCAAGCGATTCCAGTTTTCCATAATTTCATCTTTGTGCAGGTCCATCCATTCAAATACTTTAATAAGTTCCTTACGTGACATTTGCCCTGTTACTACACCATTTTTAAGGGAGATAACAGCACGTTTGTCCCCATATCTCACATGGAAATGTGGCGGATTATGGTCATCCGCAAACATCAAGATGATGATACCATAGAATCTACTGACTTCGGGCATATTTGTTTTCATTTAAATCAGCCGCAAAGATACATCTTTTTTAGTATCCACCATTCCACTTTCTCAAGAACCACTCAATGCCCAGCAGCAGCACGATGGCGGCCAGATACCATGGAGAATTCAGCAACATGGTGTATTTCTTCCTGTAACTGGATATGGACTTGATATTGTCGTTGGCCTTGATTTCCTTGGCTACCTTCTGCATTTCGTCGCGGGTGAAGAATTTGCCCTTGGTGGCGGTGGAGATGCTCTTCAGCAGGTCGTGGTCTGCAATCAGGTTTGCGGTTTCCAGCATGATTTCCTGGATGGAGAAACGGCCGCTCTTCTCAAAACGCTTGCCGCCTACTTGGGTGGTGGCGGTCCAAGAATAGCTGCCCACGGGAAGCTCACCCATGTTCAGGTAGTAGCCTTTGTTTTGTTTGGAGAACTGCGCCTCGTAGGTGGTGTCGCCGCTGCCCTTGATGACCATCTTGATGTCTGGCTCATTGATGAGCTCGTAGCTGTCGTTGAACAGTTCTGCCGAGAACTCCACGGGTGCATTCTCCGCGAAAACGTCCGCATGGCGTACGCGGAACTGGCTCTTGTCGCCCTTGGCCGCGAGATACAATGCGATCTTGTCCATGATCTCGTTGAAGGCTTCGTGGTTTTCAGCGTACAGGTAGTTGTAAAGTTTCCACTGCCAGAAGCCCGTGCCCGTGATGATTCCCGTCTTGGCTCCGTTCTGTTGGTTGAATACCACCAGCGGGTATTTGGTGTCCACGCCACTGATTTTCTGGTACATGAAGACGTTGGCGGACACGCCGGTTTTGTAGGTGCCGAAGATGGTTTTGATAGGCGGGTATTTGGGAAGCATCCTCTGGGCCTCCTCCGAGAAGGTGAAAGAGGTGAAGTTCTCATTATACAGTGGCATCGCGTTGTTGGTCAGATTCTTGCTTTGAGTCACGGACAGACCCGTGTTGAGCGTATTGAAGTTGTTGAGGTCCGTTTGCGTGCCGATGATGTATAGGGCGGATGTGCCCGATTTACGGATCTGGGAGATGAGGTTGGAGACGGAGTTCGCCTTGGAAGGCAGCTGGTGCAGCACAATGAGGCTGTATTCGGAGGGATTGCCCTTGAACTCGCTGGCAGGTGATACCTCGACATCGTAGTTGTCGGTCAGTGCGAGAGCCTCGTTCAAAGCTGCCACGTCGGGGTGGGGCGAGTTATAGACGATGGCGATTTTGTCCCTGGATTCTATTACCTCGACATAAAAATGCATGTGATTGTTCTTGTGGGTCACCTCTCCATCCAATTCTGTAAGGTCGGCGCGGTAGTGATGCACGCCGGTGCTCTGGGCCTCTAAGCTCAGCTTGACGGTCTCAAAGTATCGGTTGCCGCTGAAAGAAAGGCTTTTGTGCAGAATCTCCTTGTCGCCTTCCATCACAGTGAGTTCGGCTTGCTTGCCGGACAGGCGGTTGGCGTTGATTTTCAGCTCCACGGGGAACATGTTGCCTTTGAAAGCCTGCTTGTTATGCACCACATCGGAGAAAAAAAGATCGGTGGTAAGTTCGGTGTTGCCTAACCCGACGGTGTAAACGGGGAAGTTGGCTTCGGAGGCCTTGTAGTAGGGACTTGCCCCGGTATTGTAGATGCCGTCGGTCAGCAATACCATCGCGCCGATGTTCTGGTTGGCATAGAGACGGTTGGTAACATCGAAGATGGAGGCGAGGTTGGTGGACTTTTCCGAGAAGTCGAGGCTCATAGCCTCATCGTTGCCCAGTAGTCTGGCCTCATCCCCGACGAGGAAAGTTTTGATTTCGTACTTGTTGCCGAGCTCCGTGGCCAGTTCCTGCACTGCTTTGGGGTAGTCGTTGATGTAATAGACCGAATCTTTGTTGGAACGCAGAGATTCGCTGTTGTCGATGGCCAGCAGGATGACGGGATGGTCGGTCTGCTTGACAATCAGTTTCAGCATGGGGCCCAGCAGCAGGAAGGCGAGCAGCGACATAGCCAGACCGCGCAGGGAGGCCATGATGATACGATGCTTCTTCTCAAAGATGATGTTGTTGTTTTTGTAGTACAAGAAGAAAGCGTACCCCACGCCCAATAGCAGGACGAGCGGCAGAAGCCAGAGTGAGTATTTGGTGAGAAGAGCCATGGGAGCGGATTATAATGCTTTGAAACCGATGATTTCACGTACATCCTGGATGGTCTTGGACGCGCTTTCGCGGGCTCTTTCGGCACCCTCGCGCGCCACTTTGCTGATGAAGTCGTTCTTGGAACGGAGCTCCAGGATGCGCTCGTAGATAGGCTGAGTGAAAGCAATCATATCGGCGGCTAACTGTTTTTTCATGTCACCGTAGCGAATCTGGCAGGCCTGGTATTGATCTTCGAAGTATTGCACGGTGTCGGGGGTGGACACAATCTTCATCAAGCTGAAAAGGTTCTCCACGGCCTGCGACTTAGGCTGGCCGGGCTCTGTAGGGCCGCTGTCAGAAACGGCACGCATGATTTTCTTGCGCACCACCTCGGGTGTGTCCGACAGGTAGATGCAGGAGCCTTCGTTGTCGGATTTAGACATCTTGGTAGAGCCGTCCAGTCCGGGTATCTTGATGAGCTCGTTGCCGAAGTTATAGGCCACGGGCAGTTTGAAGTATTCGTGTTGGTAGATGCGGTTGAAGCGCTGCGCGAAGTCGCGGGTCATCTCCAGGTGTTGTTCCTGGTCCTTGCCCACGGGCACCTTGTCGGCGCGGTGCAACAGGATGTCGGCGGCCATGAGCACGGGGTAGTTGAGCAGTCCGGCGTTCACGTTGTTGGGTTGGCGGCGCACTTTCTCCTTGAAGGAGGCCACGCGTTGCAACTCGCCCACATACACATTCATGGAGAGAAGCAGGCTCAGTTCGCACACTTGCGGCACATCGCTTTGCACATAAATGGTGGCCTTCTCGGGGTCCAAGCCGGCGGCGATGTAGTCGATGAGCACATTGCGCACGTTGGTACCCAGGTCGGAAGGGGTGGGGTGCGTGGTGAGGGAATGGTAGTCTGCGATGAAGAAGAAGCATTTGTTCTCGTTCTGCATCTTGATAAAATTCCGCAACGCGCCGAAATAATTGCCCAAATGTAAAAATCCGGTTGGCCGAATGCCGCTGACAACTGTATCCATGATAAGGGTTTGTAAGGTTTATAAAGTTAGAAAGTTTATAAAGTTTGTAAAATTAGATGGTTCGTAAAGTTCTTCGAATAGCCCCGAAAGGGCAAGAATATGGTAGAATATGAGGTTGCAAAGATACAAAATTTTGCGTCTCTACAGGCGGGCACACACGGCACCAATGTGCAGGCCGCGCAAATCGACCTCTCCCGTTACGCCAACGGCGTGTATTTCATTAAGGCCATGGCCGATGGCAACGTGATGGGGATGCGCAAGGTGGTTAAACAATAATCACATACACCCCAAAAACCTCAAAGGGCACAGGATTACGGTTCCGTGCCCTTTCTATTTTGCCAATATTTACGAGAATACCTTCATCAAGGCCTTTGTCACCGCAGGTTCCTCAATCTGTGATACCACGAACAATCGTTTACCTAAATCCTTGAAGGAGGCCCCGAAATGGTAAAGTTGTTGTTGGTCTATGATTAAAAACCGGTCATGCACTTTTTCTATCTCTTTGATTGTAATGGGTGGGTATTGGCTGTTGTATTTGCTGAGGTCTGTTTGGAATTGATTCGTGATGCGCTCCGTATAAATGGTTGCGCTCACTTCTGCTTGCCGTTTGCTCAGCAGCAAAAGTACGCTTTCATCTATGTAGTTGTCAACAAGTTTGATGTTTTCTTTGGCACTTCGAATCAAATCCGCCACAAACACGTATGCATCGAATGTCTCACCATTAAAAAACAATCCGGCTTTAGGCGGCAGGGCTGTTTGTACTATATTATCTATCCGTTGGTTGATGTCCGAAATTTGCAAATCGTGTCTTATGATATGTTGTTCTATTTGAACCAAATGTGGATTCAATGCATAACCGCGAAACATATACTCTTTAAGAACCCCACTCGCCCAATGCCGGAATTGTATGCCAGAAACGGTATTTACACGATAACCGATAGACAATATCATATCAAGATTATAGAAATCAATATATCGGTTCACCGTCCTATTGCCTTCTTGACGAACTACTCGAATTTTTCGAGTAGTTGCTACCACCTCCAGTTCCCGAATCTTGTAAATCTCTTTGATATGGTAGGTTACGGTATTCTCTTTTACGCCAAACAATAGCGCTATCTGCGCCTGAGACAGCCAAACCGTATCATCAGCCACACGTACCTCAAGATTGATATTCTCCTCAACATGGTAAATTACAACATCTCCATAGGGCGTTGTTCTCATAGGTTTCATGTTTTCCATAGTTCAAAATTTTATATCGCCACAAATATATAAAATTTATATAACATATTGAAATTCAATATGTTTTAACAAATTATAGTTAAAATAATAGAAATGATGATTCGGTGCGGTCCTACACCATTTTTTCAGCACAGACCATCCGCTTCTTCCCGTTGATGTCTACCAAAGACTGGAAGCCAGCATAGTCGTGCGCCAAAAGCAAGTCTTTCAATTCTTCATGGAATCCCTCGAACGTCTCGGCGTAAACCTTTCCTTGCGGGACAAGGCAGTGTTTTCCAATCTGTGCAAGGGCTTCGTAGAACAGCAAGGGCTGGTCATCGGGCACGAACAGTGCGCTGTGCGGTTCGTGTGCCACCACGTTGGGGTGCATCGTGCTCCGCAGCGCGGCAGGGATGTACGGCGGATTGCTTACCAGAAGGTCGAAGTGCGTGTCGCCAAAAGGCAAGTTGTTTGTGTCCAGCATGTCGTGTCGCGCAAAGGTTATCGCCACTTTGTTGGCTTCCGCGTTGGCGCGTGCCACTTCCAGCGCACGCTCGGAGATGTCGCTAGCGAACACCTCCGCTTGGGGCAGGTGCTTGGCCAGTGCCACGGCGATGCAGCCGCTGCCGGTGCCCACGTCCCAAATCCGCAGGGTGGGGCAGTGCACGTGCGCGCGCACGATGAGGTCCACCAGCTCCTCCGTCTCTGGCCGCGGAATCAGCACGTCGGGGGAGACCTTGAAAGTGAGCCCGTAGAACTCCGCTTCTCCTGACACATATTGCAGCGGGGTGCCCTGTTGCAACAGAAGCAGCTCGTTGTCGAACTGCCGAATCATGGCAGCTGATAGCGTGTCATTGCCACGTAGTACCAATTCGTGCGCCGGCAGGGCCAGGCGTGCCTGTAGGTACGCCTTTGCGACGGCAGCCGCCTCATGAACATCATAAAGCGGCTGCAGTGTTTCGGTAATATGTTTGGTGTATTCGCGGATTGTCATCTATTTGCGTGCGGCTGCCGGAAAATCGCGCCATGCCCACTTGTCCACCACCACGCCCTTGTGGAACAGGATGATACCCGGATTGGAACGCACGGCGTCGCGAACCATGAACGGTCCCTTGATCGGGTCGATAGGATTATGATAGACGGGGAAATCAATGGCGTTGTCTTCCACGAATTTGGCAATCTCTTCTTCGGAGGAATTGGAAACGGCCACAAAGTCAATGCCTTTTTCCATGCAGTCGGCGGCCAGTTTCTTGGCTTTTTCTATACCCTTCATGTTGGTCTCTTTCAAGTCGTGCATGTAGAGCACATACAGGTCTTGGTCGTTGTTTTTGCTGATCAGTTCAAAGGCATGGTCGGCACCGTTCTCGTCCAGCATGTTGAAACCGTCAATCTTGGCACGCACAATGTCTTTGATGACGCTGTCCTTGCGATCCACATAGTCGAAGTTCTCGTAGAAATCGTCCTCTTTGGCCATCAGCTCGTCTTGGGTGAGCGTGACCTCTTGCCCGTCAGCTTTGTTGCGATAGATGAAAAGCACTTCTTTCTGGGCAGGTTGTTCTATGAAGACTGTCACATCTTTGCCTTTCTTCCAATCGGTGAAGTCAATGGCGGGCAGATGGCGGATGCAATGTAGCTGGAAAACAACGGCTATGAAGGCAAATATGCCGATAAGCAGCCATTGTCCCCATGAGCTGACACGACTGGAGGGGATTCTTTTCCGGTAGGCGAAAACGATAAGGGTGGGGATGATGAGCACCACGTTCTTCAGGAAAGTCTGCAGGTTGCTCATCTTCACAGCCTGTCCAAAGCAGCCGCAGTCTTTCACCACGCCGAAATCGTGAATGCCGTGCACTTCCAGATATTCAGCCACGGCAAGCCACAGGGTAAGGAAGAAGAAGAAGGTCATGAAGAGCAGGTATCCCCATGTGGTTAGCAAGGGTTTGATGCGGAACAGCATCATGCAGCCCAAAATGAACTCGCATGCGATGGCGCACACGGCGGCAAACTGGGCCAGCGGATGCAGAAAACCCATCCCGAAGGATACAAAGTAATCGTTCATCGTAATCCCGAAGTTCACCGGGTCCACCGCCTTGGTGAAGCTGGAGAACAAAAACAAACATCCTAACAAAATGCGGATGATTTTTAACCAAATGGGCTCTCTATTTTTCATGTATTATTGATATTAAAAAAAACTCTTTTCACCCTTCACCTTGTACCCTTCACCTCTTTCACCCCATTCACCTCTTTCACCCCATTCACCTCATTCACCTCATTCACCCCATTCACCCCATTCACCTCATTCACCCTTATTCCTTTTCCAGCACCAATCGTATCAACGCGAACATGGAATAGTTGATGATGTCGTAGTAGTTGGCATCCAAGCCTTCCGAAATGATCGTGTTGCCGTTGTGGTCTTCGATGGACTTGATGCGGAAGAGTTTCATCAGGATGATGTCGTCCAGCGAGCTGATGCGCATCTGGCGCCAGGCCTCGTCGTAGTCGTGGTTTTTGTTCATCATCAGGTTTTTGGCCTCTGTGATGTATTTTGTGTACAGTTCCACGACTTTTTCCGGGGCCATCTCAATCTGATCGGCGGTCTCGGCCACGCCCAGTTCCAGTTGGATAAGGGCCATGACGGAGTAGTTGACGATGCCGATGAACTCGGGAATGATACCCTCTGCCACTTTGGCTTCACCCTTTTCCTGAATGCTGCGGATGCGGTTGGCCTTGATGTAAATCTGGTCCGTTAGCGACGGCGTGCGCAGAATGCGCCATGCCGTGCCGTAATCGATGGCTTTTTTTGAAAAGATATCCAGACATTGCCGGATAATCTCATCGTATTGTTCGGAGGTGTTTGCCATTATTGTTTGATGAATTTGGATGTTTGGGTCTGTTTGTTGAGCAGCTGGGTTTTGATGAAATAAATGCCGCTGTTCAAGTGTGCCACGTTGAGGTTTGCAGTGGTTACGGCGTTGAGGTCTTGCATCTCCACGATGCGTCCGCTGAGGTCATAGATGACGATGCTCTCAATGGCCTCGTTGCTGTTGACGGTCAGCTGGCCGTTGGTCGGGTTGGGATAGACGGAAACATTGGCCATGGGAATGTTGTAATTCGTAATTCCCGTATAGCTGCTATCCACGGTGTCGTTCGGAGCAAGTGTGCCGTATCCAGGGAATACCACGTTGTCAATCCAGGCACAGTCGCTGCCGCTGCTTTGGCTATAGTCTTTCGAATACTCGAATTTATAAGTGTGGGTGCCTGCAGTCACAGGGAAGGAGACTTGGGACCAGGCCAGGGTGCCGGATTGGGATTCCATTTCCGTACCGTCAATGTAAAATTTGAAAAAGTCATAGCCGCCTTCGGAGGACACCTTTCTGAAATAGGAGATGTTGTCAGCTTGGATTGCATTGAGGGTGATTTGCATCGAGGAGGTCTGGCTGTTGCCCATTCCTGATTTGGAGCGGGCGCAATGTGTGCCGGCATAGGGCGCCTGTGTCGTGATTTCCCAAGGTCTTGCACTGTTGTTGGACCAGTTGAATTGAGTGAAGTCGCCGGATTCAAAGTCTTCCATAGCTGAACCGATGGTCAGGGATATGGTGTCGATGAAGTGCTTGCCATTGTAGATGCGGTGGTGGTATAACGGGATGATGGTGAGGTCGGGCACATCGTTGCTGATTTGAACATGGAAGACATTGTTGATGGTTTGTGCCGGAGCAAGAGCGGAAATGTGGGCTTCAGGCTCGACAACAGGAGCTCCGGTGTAGTTGCATGTCAAATCGACCGTTGCCTGTTGCAAGGTGGCGTGTCCGTTGTTCTTGTTGGTGATCGTGACGGTGACCAGATCGCCGGGGGCGAATCCAGCAGTGTTGTTGGCATTGCTGATGGTGTAGTTGACAATATCCAATTTGGCTGCATTCACAGGTGTGGATACTGTCTTGGTGGAGGTGGAAGAACCCCAATATACGGTTACGGTGAACTGAGCCTGTTGGCCGTCTTCGAAATCATTGGAGAATTGGGTGCGGAAAGCGTTGCTGAGGTCGCGGGTTCCGTCTGCGGCGAGGCTGCCGATAAACACGGAGTCGGTCAGGATGGTCACGCCCTGCGTTTCAGAGGTCATCTTGGCGTAGGCGTTGGAGGCGGCACTGACGCCCAGGTTCTTGACGGAGAGGTTCCAGTTGACGGTGGAACCGGCGTCCGGCGTGGAGGAGGCAGCCAATGCCACGTCGGTGGCTATGACGTACGCGCCTTGAGGCACTACCACGTTGACGGTCTGGAAGTACTGGATTTTGTTCTGCGCACCGATGGCCAGCTCATATTCGCCGGGGATCAGATCGGGCAGGTTGAGGGTGGCATTGCCGTTGCCGTCTGTAAATGCGGCGCACACCACGTTGTGGTTGTAGGTGAGTGCGACGTATGCGTAAGGAGCAGCTGTCACACTGTATGTCGTAGCTCCCGTAATGATGACATTATTGGCAGTTACATTCATTTGTGTAGGAATGCCCAAGTACGGACGGATGGAGGGGTCTCCGAAAAGATGATAAATTTCCCAATAATACAATTTTCTGGTTGAAGAGGAGGATTGCACTGACATATTGCCGCTCTGCAAGTATGCACTCAGTGTAGTGACCCAATTGGCAGGACTTTCGCCGTTTTTATGGAAAATACGGTCGTAGGCACCTAAGTTGTTGGCATTGTAAGTCGGGTTTGCCGAGATAGAAGAACGCACACCCACAGCCCAGTAATAGTCTTCGTCCCAGTAGGTTACCTCTGAACCGCCGATATAAGCCATGGCACCTTTGTTGGCCGCGCGTAGCAAGGCTTCAGCAAAGCAGTCGCTGCTGTAGTTGAACTTGCCGGTGAGACAGCAGTTGCCAATCATCACGCCATATTTGTTGGCGTTGTTCATGGAATTGACATGGCTGTTGGAGAATGCCGGCTCGCTCCAGCCGTCTTCTCCGCCATGGGCAGTGTAGTTGGCCCATCCGCATCCGGCACCGATCTCATTGCGAATGGTGGCAGCCTGACTGGAACAATTGTAGTTGTGTTTATAAACGGTAGTGTAATCGTGGGTGGTGCTGTTCGTATTAATGTAGTTGTTATAAATATAGTTGATTTGGCCGTCACCGTAGGTGGGACCGTTGCTGGCATCCGTACCTGCAATCAACACGGCTTTTCCCAAATAGGAAGGATCCGGCATGGTGTACTGCTCATACATCAGGGATTTCTCAATCTGCGGGATGAGTTGTGACACATTTTGTGCGGAAAAACGTCCATAGTAGCAGTCGGGAATGTCATCGCCACTGGTCCAAGTGGCGTAGTAAAGGTCTGATACGTGTGAGTTCAAGGTTGAACAGCTGAAAGGAGGCAACTGGGCCACATCGCCGATGAACAGCAGGAACGTCGGGGCGGGATTTTCAGCCGTGGCGTTGTTGTAATGCGTCATGATGTAGTTCTTGATGGATGTGGTGGTGGTGCCCACATTGGGATCGCTGGTGTAGGCCACTTCCACGATATATCCCAAACGCTTTTTCCAGTTGATGAAAAGTTCAAGATTCTCGTTGTTCGCAAACATGCCGTTGGCGATGATGAGGTACTTGATGGGGGCGCCGGAGAATTCGTTGCGAGTAGGCTCCATCGGGTTGATGACGGCGTTGGAGGCCACCTTGAACATCGGACTGCCGTAGCGGCTCTTCAACTCGTAGGTGCCCGGGATGTTGGCGTTCACGAATGTCACTGCGACATCCAGGGATTTGTAGATGCGCACACGGTTGGTGATGGGGTTGTATTGCACAGGAGCCACGCTGATTTCAGCCATGGTGACATCGCGCATGGTGCCGCTCTTCTGAACAGCAACTAACGGTTCGGCGTAAAAGCTGTTGGCTTGATATACCTCTTGGTTCTGCACGAAGGTCTTTTCCCCGCGGTATGATTTCGGGTAACTGTTTTGCACAGGATAGATGGGATGCATGATGCCTAACTCAGAGGCGTCAAATTCATCGTATTGGGCATTGGAAATTGTGGCAATCACCGAGTCGCACAACGGAATCTCGATGAGTTTTGTCATTATGGGCAGCTGCGGGCAACCCACCGTGACGCTGTTCTGGTAGTCAGCCATGGAGATCTGGGAGAAATAACCCTGTGTGGTCTTGACATTTTCCACCTGTATCCTGTCGGATTTGAAGGAGATGGAGACACTGTTGAAGTCGCTGTGGCGAACAGTGTAGTTTTGTGCTGTTGTGAATGACACGATGGCGCACATCAGAGCCAATAACGAGATGATTCTTTTCATAATTTTCAGTATTATGTTTACAACTATTATTATTTCAAAATTTACGGGCGGCAAAGATATAAAAATATAAGTAAGTGATGCCTGATGCCGTTTCTTTTTTGCATAGTTCTGTAGGTGAAAGAAAAAAGACTATTTTTGCATTCGAATTTCTGAAAAAGAATTAATTTACTAAAGCAAAAAACTTGTAATTATGGAAAATCAAACATCAGAGAACCAGACCCCTCGAATTGTTTATGTACAAAGAGAGGAACGTAAGAACAAAATTGGAACGGCAGGCTTTGTTTTCGCCATGTTGTCGCTTTTCTTGGGAGTCATTCCGGTTCTGGGTTGGATTTTTTGGCTTTTAGGCATCATTTTTTCCAGCGTCGGTTTGGGAAGGAGCCCAAAAGGGCTCGCTCCTGCAGGATTGGTTGTTTCAATCATAGCCTTGTTTGTGATTATCATTGTGTCAGTTTCCATCGGTTATAGCATTATTGACAGCTTTTAGTCCGATTCTGAACGAGGAGTAACGGGTCAGATTTGACATATCGGCACACCAGCCTATAAAAAAATCGTAACGGTTAACGCCGATACTTTTTTTTGTACTTTTGCGGGTTGCAAAAAAAACTGTCGGAAATGGAACAAGAAATTGAAAAATGTGCGGAATTGCTGCAGGCCGGCAAGGTGCTGCTCTATCCCACGGACACGGTGTGGGGCATAGGGTGCGATGCCACCAATGAGGAGGCCATCATGAAGATTTATCACATCAAGCAGCGCGACGAGAAAAAGAGCATGATTATCCTGCTCGACTCCGCCGAGCGCCTTCCGATGTATGTGAAGAAAATTCCCTTGGTGGCATGGGACCTCATCCCGCACATTTCCAGACCCACCACCTTCATCTATCCCACCGCGCAGAACCTGCCCGCCAAGCTGGTGCACAACGACGGCACCATCGCCATCCGCATCGTGCAGCAGGAGTTCTGCCGCCGCCTCATCCGCGTTCTCGGCAAGCCCATCATTTCCACTTCCGCCAACATTGCCTCCCAGCCCACACCCCAGACATTCGGTGACATATCGCCAGAGGTGATCCAGCAGATGGACTATGTCGTGCCCCAGGCGTATGCCAGCTCCTACGACTACAAGCCCTCTCGGCTGATCAAGTTCCTGGATGATTATAATTTCACTGTTATTAGAGATTAGACTATGCCCGCCATTGCTGTTTTTGCCGGTTCGTTCTCGCCTTTCACCAAGGGACACGAGGATATCGTTCAAAAGGCACTGCCCCTTTTTGATAAAATTTTCATCGCCATCGGGCACAATTACAACAAAAAAGATGCTTTCTCCGTTGAACAACGTATGAAATGGATCCAGAACCTCTATGTGGGCAACCCCAAAGTTGAAGTCCTTGCGTACGAAGGGCTGACTGTGGATTTGTGCCGGAAGGTGGGCGCGACCCATCTGGTGCGCGGCGTGCGCAATACCGCCGACTTCCAGATGGAGCAGGAGATGTGCCTCATCAACAGGCAGTTGGCTCCGGAGCTGGAGACTGTGCTGCTGCCCGCTTCTCCGCAATGGGCCGCCGTGTCCTCTACGTTGGTGCGCGAACTCTGGCAGTTAGGCGCTGACTATTCCCCGTTTGTTTCCTATAAACTTCCCGAATTGAAACCATAATGCGGCGCAAGGCGGTCATATATGATGTTTGTTGTGTGGCATTGCTGCTGTTGCTCGCGTTGTGCGCCGGAGCACAAGACCCCGTGACCATCACGGGCGATGCACCCTTCGCCAAAAACGAGGAAATCCGCCTGCTGGTCTATGACGACCTGCTCAACAACATTCCCAAGGTGGTGGCCACTGACAAGATTGACCGCAACGGCCATTTCAAACTCACCTATCAAACTAACAAAATACAGCCGGTTCAGCTCGCCATCCGCACCACAAAAGCCGACTTTTTCGTAGTACCGTACAACGAGTACAATTTCCACATTACCACCGACACGCTCCTGTTCGGCATGGTCAACCCCGAAAAGTATGGTGGCTTTCTCCAAATCACCACCGACAAGAAAGATACCACCGACCTTAACTACAAAATCAACCGCTTCACTCGCTATTTTGACAGCGTGATGGGCTATTACGGATTCCGGCTGACCTACGACCGTGACAAATCGGCATACGACACGGTGATGCAACAGCTCAACGACCGTTTTGACATACAGTATGATCCGGATAATTTTTACTCATCCTACGTCTATTACACTTGCGGTTTGGTGGACAAACTCTGTAAACCGAAGGAGCAACAGCAGCTCTATGACCGCTATTTCAACCATGAGGATGTGCTGTACAACAATCCGGCGTACATGATCTTGTTCAACAACGTCTATTCGAATTATCTGTACAATTCAAAATACATATCCAAAGCTTTGCTGTCGCGGACCATCAACGAGGATCCCGATTATCTGGCGCTGTTCAACGAGACGGGTCGCGACCCTATGTTGGTGAGCGAGCGTTTGCGCGAGTTGGTCATCATCCGCAATCTCATCGATTTTTACTACAATGAGGAGTTCGACCGGGGCAATGTCATCCAGCTGCTGAAATACATCCGGGCTGCTTCGCACTTCCCGGAGCATGTGATATACGCTGGCAATGCATTGGAGCTCTTGACTCCGTCGCCGGATGTCGATCGCAACATCACATTGAAAAATGAGAAGGGTAAAAAAACGGATTTCAGCCAATTCGAAGGTAAAGACATTTACATCCAGATTTTCCAGAGCGACTGTGTGGACTGCATTCGGGAGATGATGATTTTGAAGGAGCTGAACAAGCAGTATGGTAACAAGATACAGTTTGTGAGTCTGAATGTGGACATGGACAAGTCGGATTACGATCGTTTTTGCAAGCAATACAAAGATATGTTCGACTGGCCGGTGCTCTATTTCAACGGCAACTACGACTGGCTGATGGCGCGCGGGGTGGAGACGTTGCCGGACCACCTCATTGTGAACAGTGCCGGGAGAGTGCTGCTTCGCGACGTGCCCGCGCCGGAGTATGGGCTCACGGACTATTTGCAGAGACGCTTCCCGCCGGAGGAAAAGCAGGACGAGAACCCGCTGTTCAGGAATAGGTAAATGGGGTGCATGAGGTGAATGAGGTGCATGGGGTAAATGAGGTGAAGGAGGTGAATGGGGTAGATTTGAGTTTTAATTTAATACATATAAAAATGAAAAAATTGATTTTATTGGTTGCAACTTTTGCAATGTGTGTGTCTCTCAGTGCACAGGAAGTGGAAAAGGACAAACATCTGGCCAAATTGCCGGCGGTCGATATCCAGACCCTCGACGGCAAAGTGTTCAATACCGCCGACATCCAAAACGACGGCAAACCGATAATCGTCAGTTTGTGGGCCACGTGGTGCAAACCCTGCATCGCCGAACTGCTGGCCATCGCCGACGAGTATGAGGACTGGGTGGAGGAAACAGGCGTGAAACTCTATGCCATCGCCATCGATGACGCCAAGACCTCCGCGCGCGTGGCCCCCTTTGTCAATGGAAAAGGCTGGGAATACACCGTGCTGCTGGATGTGAACTCCGACTTCAAGCGTGCCATGAATGTCAACGATGTGCCTTACATGTGCATCCTCAACGGAGAAGGCCAGATTGTGTGGCAACACACGTCCTACGCCCCGGGCAGCGAGGAGGAGGTTTATGAAGTCATCAAAAGTCTTGTGAAAAAATAATCTTCTGTATGAAAAAACTTCTACTGCTGCCAGTACTTTGTCTGCTGGCACTTTCAACCTTTGCCCAGCATCAGCTGGGCAACAGCCGTATTAGCGGCGACTTCGGATTCAACGGCATGTATTACATCCCCGACTCCCTCATCGGTGCCGAAAAGGTGGACTCCAAGGTGAGAGCCAACGCCTTCCTCAACCTGCTGTATTCCAACGGAGGGTTCTCGGCCGGCATGCGCTACGAGTTTTACATGTTCCCGTTGATAGACTTTGAGAAAATCAACTACAAGGGTCAGGGCGTGCGCTATTTCTTCGCCGACTACAAGAACAAGTTCATACAAGTTACCGCAGGTAATTTCTACGACCAGTTCGGCAACGGCCTCACGCTGCGCGCGTACGAGGACCGTCAGTTGGGCATCGACAACAGTCTGCTGGGCGCACGAATCAAGGTGACCCCGTACAAGGGTGTCTATCTGAAAGGCGTGTGGGGCGTGGAAAGACTGAACTTCGACTCTTACATCGGACGACAAGACTATGTGCGCGGTTTGGATGCCGAACTCTCCTTCGGCGAGATGTTCGAGAAAGTCCAAGAGGCCGGCTTCGTGGCCAATGTGGGCGCTTCCTTCGTCAGCAAGTTTGAAAAAGCCGACGAGGAGATCAATGTCAGTCTTTATCCGGGCACTGACAGCGCTACCACGGGCGTGATTGCCGTGGACAAGATTCCGCAGAATGTGGCCACTTGGGCCGCGCGCATGAGCTTCGGCTACAAAGGTTTCCGCCTCGATGGCGAGTATGCAAGGAAAATGCAAGATCCCAATGTCACCAATGATTTCATCTACAAGAAAGGCGATGCGCTCTTTTTGTCTGCAACATACTCCATGAAAGGTCTCGGCGTGGCCGCCTCTTTTATCCGCGCCGACAACATGGACTATCGCACCCAGCGTATGCAGAAGACCAATTCGTTGTTATATATCAACAATATTCCCGCCATCAACCGTCAGTATTCTTATCAGTTGATTAGCAACTACAGTTTTGCGTCCCAGCCCAACAGTCAGATTGGCGTGCAGTTGCAGGTGAACTATCAGATTCCGAAGAAAACGAAACTGGGCGGCAAGTACGGCACCGACCTCACTTTCAACTTCTCCCGTTTCCACAACACCGACCAACAGCCTGTGGCTTTGGCGGTGGACTATGGAACCCTTTCGGGAACAGAGGGCTATACTTCCAGTTTCTTCAAGTTCGGTCCCGATTTGCTCTACCAGGACATCGGTTTTGAAATCAGCCATCGATTCACCAAACAGTGGAAATGGATCCTGGCTTACAATTATATCACGTACAACTTGGAAAAACTGCAAGGTCATGAGGGCATGATGCGCGGCCATCTGGTGGCTTCTGATTTGCAGTGGAAGGTTACTTCCAAGCATTCTCTTCGTTTGGAATTACAGCATCTGTACACCCGAGATGACGACGGCAGTTCTATCTATGGCATGTTGGAATACGCCATTAGTCCCAAATGGTTTATATCCGTGGGCGATGAATTCAATTACGGCAACCACAATCCTCAGCAGCGCCTGCACTACTTCAATATTGCGGGTGCTTTTGTGTGGAATACCACGCGCATCGCGCTCAACTTCGGCAAGACGCAGGAGGGCATCCTCTGCATCGGCGGCGTGTGCCGCGCCGTGCCCGCCTCGTATGGCGCAGGTCTCTCAGTGACCACTTCGTTTTAACAGATTTCAAATTTCATCTAAAAGAAAAACATCATCAAAATGAAAAAGATATTCGTTTTCATAACCCTCATATCTGCTATATTTTTCTTCAGTTGCGACAGAATCGAGGGCCCCTATCTGGTACCTTCTGAAAATGAGGAGGTGACGGTGACTTTTCCTGATCTGGATGTCAGCAGTGTGTATCGGAAAGTGCTGATTGAAGAATTCACCGGTCATCGTTGCATGAACTGTCCTACGGGGCATCAGAAGTTGGAAGAACTGCACGAGCGCTTCGGCGACACGTTAGTGGCAGTAGGCATCCATGTCGGCTCGCTGGCCGCCCCTGATGTGAATGGCGGCTATCCTTACGACTTCCGAACCGAGGTGGGCGACGAGCTTAAGCAGGAGTTTGCCATTGACGGTATTCCTGCGGCTATCATCAATCGTGTGTACGAGGCTGGTGGCTGGTCTGTGGTCCGCTGGATGTCCAAAATCAATGCCGTTGATCGTAGCAAGCCGCTTGCCGCTATCCAGCTCATCAACGAGTATAATGCGCAGACGGGCGTGCTCAAGGCCAACGCGCAGGTGACCCTCTTGGAGCCCTGCTCCAATCAGCTTCGCCTTGCCTTCTATCTGATTGAAGACGGCATCGTGAAACCGCAATTGAACGGTACGGAGTATATCGAAAACTATGTCCACAACCATGTGCTGCGCGCCAGCCTGAACGGCACGTACGGTACGCTGCTCAACACCAATGGTTATTTGGAGATCGAAAAAGGATACACACTCTCTCATAAAATAGATATGTCCGGGCACGATTGGAATCCGGCTAATTGTACGGTGGTGGCCATTCTGTACGACCGCACCGCCGGCGAGGTGTTGCAGGTGGAGACGATGAAGGTGATGTGAGGTTGGAGATATCGCTTGTAGCGAAGATTGATGGTTAACGTTGGGGGTTCCGCCGCATGCGGCGGAATGGTGATAGAGACGCACGGCCGTGCGTCTCGTAAAAATGAAAAAAATAACGCAAGAATGAAAATAACAGCAATAGAACCTATTGGCATTAGCGAAGCCAAAGCGCAAGAAATCGCCGAGCAATTGGCAAAACACAATCTTGAATTTCAGTGTTATAGAGACCGGAAAGAGGATGCCGCCACTTTGGTGGAGAGAATGAAAGACGCGGATGTGGTCATTGTATCCAACATCAAAATCGGGGCCGATGTCCTGTCGCAGTGTCCGAAGCTGAAGCTGTTGGACGTGGCTTTCACGGGCCTGGACCACATTGACCTTGCATATTGTGAAGCGCACGGTATCAAGGTGGTGAACGCCTCCGGTTATGCCACGGAGGGCGTGGCCGAGTTGGCTGTCGGCTTGATGATAGATGTGTATCGTCACATCACGGCCTTGGATGCAGATACGCGCCAGGGCGGTACGCGCAACAACTTCCTCGGGCGTGAGCTCCGGGGCAAGCGTGTGGGCATTGTGGGCACGGGTGCTATCGGCGCACGTACCGCGCAACTGCTCCAGTGCTTCGGCTGCGAGGTCGTGGCGTGGAGCCGGAACGAGCGACAGGAGGTGCTGGACATGGGCGTGGCCTACCTGCCCTTGGACGAGCTGATGCGCACCAGCGACATCATCTCGCTGCATGTGCCGCTCACCGCTGAAACCCACCATCTGATTTCGCGCGAACTGCTGGCCTTGTGCAAACCCACGGCTGTGCTCATTAACACGGCGCGTGGCAATGTGGTCGATATGGACGCGCTGGCAGATGCCCTTTGCAACGGAAAACTGGCCGGTGCCGGCATCGACGTGTTCGAGAAGGAACCGCCTTTGGCGACCGATCATCCGTTGCTGCACGCACCCAACTGCGTGGTGGTACCCCACGTGGGCTATGCCACCCGCGAGGCCTTCGACGACCGTATCGACATTGTGATTAACAATATATACCGCGAGCTGAATATTGATGCTACGGTGTGACGTCCCTAAAATCTCTCAACTCTAAACTCTCAACCCTCAACTCTAAACTTTCATGATCCAAATCAACAAACTCTCTGTCAACTTTACCGGAGACTTTCTGTTCCGCGACATCTCCTTTGTGGCGGGCGACCGCGACAGAATCGGTCTGGTGGGCCACAACGGGGCGGGTAAATCCACGCTGCTCAAAATCATCCATCGCGAAATGGAACCCGCTTCAGGCACTATGGTGATCACCACGGGCTATAAGACAGGCTATCTGCCGCAGGAACTGGCCGAGACTTCCTACAAAACGGTGTGGGAGGAAACCATGTCGGCATTTGTGGAGGTGAAGCAGTTGGAGAGCAAGATTCAGCGGCTTACCCGTGAGCTTTCGGAGCGAACGGATTATGAATCGACGGAGTATGCGCAGTTGGCGCAGCAGTTGTCGGATGCCAACGATCGGCACCAGCATTTGGGAGGCAATACCATTGAGGGCGAGGCTGAGAAGGTGCTCGCGGGCATGGGGTTCAAGCGTACTGATTTCCAGCGGCCCATGGCCGAGTTCAGCAACGGTTGGCAGATGCGCGTCTGCTTGAGCAAAATCCTCCTTCAGAAACCGGAAATCGTCTTGTTGGACGAACCGACCAACCATCTGGACATCGAATCCATTCAGTGGTTGGAGGACTATCTGGCCAACTATGACGGCTGCGTGATTCTGGTGTCCCACGACCGTGCTTTTCTGGACCGCGTGACCAACCGTACGGTAGAGATTACCTGCGGCACCATACAGGATTACAAGTGCAGTTACTCGCAATATGTGGAGCAGCGGTTGGAACGCATTGAGCACCAGCAGGCCGCCTATGAGAACCAGCAACAGCAAATAGCGCAGATCGAGCGTTTCATAGAGCGTTTTCGCTACAAGGCCACCAAGGCACGGCAAGTGCAGAGCCGTATCAAGATGCTGGAGAAGATGGACCGTGTGGAGATTGATGACTACGACAGTAGTTCCATCACATTCAAGTTTCCGCCGGCCCCGCATTCCGGACGCATGGTGGTGGATGCCAAGCAGCTATCGTTGGGCTATGGCGACTTGAATGTGCTGGACAAGATAGACTTCCACCTGGAGCGCGGCGAGCGCGTGGCGTTCGTGGGGCGCAATGGCGAGGGCAAATCCACCATGGTGAAAGCCATTGTGGGCGAGCTTGCGCCGCAGGGTGGACAACTGGAACTCGGCTATCAGGTGGTGATTGGCTATTACGCCCAGAATCAGGCCAAACTGTTGAACCCGGAAAAGACGGTTTTTGAGACCATTGATGATGTGGCTGTGGGCGACATCCGTCCCAAGATAAGAACCATCCTCGGCAGTTTCCTCTTTGATACCGAGGCCACCGAAAAGAAAGTGAAGGTGCTCTCCGGCGGCGAGAAGGCCCGCCTGGCGTTGGCCAAACTGCTGCTCTCTCCCTTTAATCTGCTCATCCTCGACGAGCCCACCAACCATTTGGACATGCCTTCCAAGGATGTGCTCAAGAACGCTTTGCTGCAGTATGAGGGGAGTCTGATACTGGTCTCCCACGACCGTGACTTTCTGCAGGGATTATCCACCAAAACGTATGAGTTCAAAGACAAACAGTTACGCGGCTACACGGGCGATGTGTACGACTTCTTGCAGCAGCGCAAGATAGAGACACTCAATGAGTTGCAGCGCAATTCGGCCGTTTCTTCCAGTGGCGGCGACAAGGTTGTCTCCAGCAACAAGGAGAGTTATGAGCAGCGCAAAGCCCAGGAGGCTGCCGACCGCAAGAAGAAGAACCGCATGCGCAAGTTGGAGGATGAGATTGAACAGTTGCAGCAGCAGGTGGCGGAGATAGAGGCCAAGTTGGAGCAGCCCGACCGATTTGCCGACGAGATTGCCTCCGGAGAACTGTACAGAGCATACGATGCAACCAAGCAGCAGTTGGAGGAGAAAGAGATGGAGTGGCTGGAGTTGAGCGAGTAGGGGTGTGCTGTTGTCGTGTGCCGGAACAGTTTTTCTTGAATAGTGCTTATGTCCTTTTCTTTAGAACATATAATTCTGTTTTATTTGGCCATCGTCAATGTTGTCGCTTTCTTTGTGTATGGCATTGATAAATGGAAGTCGCAGCACAACCGCTGGCGCATCCCGGAGAGTGTGCTTTTGGGATTGGCGGCCATCGGCGGCAGCGTCGGGGCGTGGTTGGGAATGCAGGTGTGGCGCCACAAGACACAGCACAAGAAGTTCAAGTACGGTGTGCCGGCGATATTTGTCGCGCAGGTGGCGTTAGCGGTGTGGTGGCTGTCGGCGAATTGGGCGAATTAAGCGAATTGCGCGTTTTCTTTATCGCATGGTCCGCTGTTTGGCGCGGTCGGGGGTAATTTAGCCGTAAAAATATTTTTTCCATTGCCTGTCCTTTCTTTGTTTTTTTATGCTATTTTTGCAGTCTTAAAAGTTCACCAATTAGTGGACCACCAAATAGCGAACCCGATAACAGGTTTTCTAATAAACTATCATAAGCATGAAAAAGGAAGTGAATCCATCATTTTTATATGGTGTCTCTGTTGAAGGGGATAACTTCACCGACCGTACACAGGAGACGAGGCGGCTGAAATTGAACTTTGAAAACGGATTGAATGTAATTCTGATTTCCCCCCGCCGTATTGGAAAAACATCATTGGTGAAACACGTGATGCAAGTAGTGGACAAGGACATCGTGCATCCGGTGTATATGGACATTTACGATTGCCGCTCCGAGTACGATTTCTACAATAAATTTGCCGAGACCATCCTGAAGCAGTCATCCTCGAAAATTGAGGTTCTGATGGAAAATGTACGCCGATTTCTCTCGCGTGTGTCACCAAAAATTTCAATGAGTCCGGATTCCATCACCGATTACTCCATCTCTCTCGGCATCACCCCCAAGGAATATTCATCCGAAGAGGTGCTTTCCTTGCCAGAACAGATAGCAAAACAACAGGGCAAACACATCGTGGTTTGTATTGACGAGTTCCAGCAAGTGGCGGAATGGCCCGACAGTCTGCAAGTGCAAAAGCGGATGAGAAGCGTATGGCAACACCAGCAACATGTGTCGTATTGTTTGTTCGGTAGCCGCCAACACATGATGAACCAACTTTTCCAGAATAAAAGAATGCCCTTCTACCAGTTTGGAGAGCCCAATTATCTGCAAGCCATTCCCACCGACGATTGGATTCCGTTCATCCAGTCGAAATTCGAGAAAAAAGGACTGCATATCGACAGCAACTTTGTACAGCAGATATGCGACACGGTGGAGAACCAGTCATCGTATGTACAACAACTGTCGTGGAATGTAATGCTCAACACCGAGAATGAGGTTGCTGAAGAGACCATTGAAATGGGAATTAGCGACCTTCTGATGCAATGCACGCCGCTCTTCATGGAACAAACGGGTGGTCTCACCTCTTATCAGATGAATCTGTTGCGGGCCATTGTGGATGGGCAACACACCCATTGGTCTTCACAGGAGGTGCTGACAAAATATAATCTCGGAACCAAGTCGAATGTTGCCAAGATGCAAAAAGTGCTAATGGAACGCGACTTCATCGTTTCCACCGAACAGGGTCTGTTCCTTTCGGATCCTGTGATGGGTTTGTGGTTCAAGAAAAAAGCATAACACTCCCTCATTTTCCTATTTTTGCAGCAAATATCGGATATGAAAGCATCTGTACTTTTCAAGGAATATGTCTGGCTGGTGGGCACCATCAGCAGGGCCGGGCGCATCACCCTGCGCGAAATCAACGAACGATGGCTCCGCACCGAGATGAGCGAGGGCATCGAATTCAGCCGCACCACTTTTCGCCGGCATCGCGCTGAGGTGGAGGAAATGTTCGGCATCATCATCGAATGCGACAACGAGAACCGCTACTACATCGACGACACCGAGATGCTCCGCGAGGAAAGCGTGCAGCGCTGGATGCTTGGCTCGCTCACCGTCAGCAACATCGTCAGCGAGGCCCGTGGACTGCACGACCGCATCCTCCTCGAAAGCATCCCGAGCGAAAGTGAACATCTGCAAACCGTGGTAGATGCGATGCGCGAGAACCGTTGCCTGTCCATCCGTTACCAGCGGTACGGCAAGACCGAATCGAGTCAGTGGACGGTGGAGCCTTACTGTATCAAACTCTTCCGCCGCCGTTGGTACCTGCTCGGACGCCTGGAGGATGGCGGCTTCCTTACGCTCTCCTTTGACCGCATCCAGGAGATGGAGATGACGGACAGGATGTTTGTCTTGGACAAGGATTTTGACGCACAGACCTATTTTTCAAACTATTACGGTGTTATGCAGGGCGGAAACGAGCCCAAGCAGCGGATTGTGTTACGCGCGTTCGGCAACGGGCGTTATGCCATGCGGGACCTGCCGCTGCACCACTCGCAGAAGGAAGTGGGTGTGGGCGGTGACTATGTTGATTTTGAAGTGAGGCTGCATCCCACGAGCGACTTTTTGGCGCAGATTCTCTCCCGCGGCCGCTGGCTAAAGGTTTTAGAGCCGGAGGACATTGCATTGAAAATCAAAAGAATGCATTTGGAAGCGGCGGAAGACTGAAAACTTTTCTTTGCTGGCCCGCTTTTTGGCGCAGTCGGGTTGTAATTTTGTCGCGTAATTTAAAAACGACAAGATTGTGAAAGAGAAAAGCAAATTCTACATGGACTGCCACTTGGCGGGTCGCAAGTATCATGAAGCAGATTTGGTCTAGGACCGGTTGCGCGTCGGAATGCCGCTGCGTCTGGAACGCGAGTCCGACAACCGCTACGACCCTGAGGCCGTGCAGGTCATCTTTAACAGCGACGGCGAGGACTTCCTTCTCGGTTACATCCCCCGCAGCGACAACCAACGTCTATCCCCATTCTTCGATATGGGCCACGACGACCTTTTCGACTGCCGCATCAGCCGTCTCAGTCCGGAGTTGCATCCCGAGGAGCAGGTTCAGTTGACTGTGAGGATTCGGCTAAAGAAACGATAGTTACACATCGTCTGTGTGCGAAAATATAACGGATGCGGTCAGTCCCGAAAATCAAAACAACAAATCTCAAACCCCAAAAATAATAGTAAAAAATGAGCGAATCAACAATGGCTCGTAATATCTGTCGCGAGGAGGCCAGCCACTGCACACCCGAAAGCCTCGATATCACCCCCGACGATCTCGTTGTCAGCGACAATGTGAATGTAGTCTGGGTGTTGAAATAAATATTACAGGCATTTCTGATGATTGAATAATCTGCTTTGAATGCAACTAGGGTATAAATTGTCCCCCACCTTCGTCGCAAAAAGTAATATTTGAGCATCACGCCAACCCATAATGCGTACTCCTTCCGCCAGAAGACGACTTGGTCAGAATCCCTTTGTCAATCAGGTCGTTGATGTCGCGTAAGGCGGTGTCGGGTGAGCATTTGCAGATTTTGGCCCACTTGCCGCTGGTCAGAGGGCCTTCAAAGCCGTCAAACAGGCGGTTGATGATTTTGCGCTGCCGCTCGTTGATGGACGTTTGTGCATGGGCGTTCCAAAAATCCACCTTCTTCAAAACACCTTCCAATCGGCACTCGGAGGTCTCGATAGCATCACGGACCCGTTCCAAAAACCAGACAATCCATCCGGTGATGTCCATGGAACCGCACGAGGCGCGTTGCAATATCTTGTAGTAATCTTTCCTTTTTTTGAGTATCTCGGCAGACACACTATAGAATTGCCAGTTTGCCTTGTTGAAACGGGAAATCAACATGTCCGTGATGGTGCGTGTGAGCCGTCCGTTGCCGTCATCAAATGGGTGTATCACGACAAACCACAGATGCGCTACGGCAGCTTTCAGCAAATCGTTGTAAGGCTGGGGCTCATTTATCCATTTCAAAAAGAGATTCATCTCCTGCGGAACTCTTTCAGAGGGTGGCGCTTCGTAGTGGATGCGCTCCTTGCCCATTGCGCCGGACACAATCAACATGGGATCTTCGCCTTGCCGCCAGTCCGCCACGGTGATTTTGTACATCCCGCTGCGACCGGTCGGGAACAGGGCGGCATGCCAATCACAAAGCCGTTCTTTCGTGAGTGGTTTCATGCAGTTCTGCACTGCGTCAAGTTCCACTTGGACCAAGCCTTCCGTGTAGTGGTCGCTAATGGCAGAAGCGTTTTTTTTAACACCGAGGTGTCGTGCAATGGAGGACCGCACAGAATCCATGTTGAGTCGTTCTCCCTCAATCTCCGACGAGCGTACAATATCTTGCGTAAGGGATTCCAGTGCTGTGGTACGCTGAATGTCAAAACCTAACACATCAAGCATGCCCATGAGATGTGCCTGTTTTTCTTGTGTCGTAAGCATCAGATCTTCAACGCTTTTTGCATCCCATGTTAATGCCGGCCAGTTGTCCTGCTGCCAAATATAAATCGCTCTATTTTCTTTCATGCGGCAAAAATACAAATTATTCTCCGCAAAAATGCGGTGAATAGAACTTTTTTTCACCGCAGCCTAAACCGTTTGAAAGTTTTTTTCAAAATATTGAAATTAAAAAACCTCTTGCATTCTATCATATTGTTTTGTATATTTGCCAGCTTTTTTTCAAGTAAAAAATATTAAAACAACAACTGATTAATAATCAACAAAAACTACTCGTATGTACAAGATTCATCATCATCCCATTCTGGATATTCCGGACGGCGATATTGTGTCGTTCGAATACAAAGGCCAAACCGTGAAGGCGCAAAAAGGCTATACCATTGCTGCAGCTTTACATCAGGCCGGATTCCCGATCCACAGCCACAGCCTTACGGGCCGCGAGCGCAGCATGGACTGCGGTATCGGCAAGTGCGGTGCCTGCGAAATGCTCGTCGATGGCGAGGTGAAACGCATCTGCATCACCAAAGTGGATGGTGTGAAGAAAGTGGAGGAAATTGCCCACAACTATCTGCCCGACAGTGAGATGAAAAAGAATTCAGAGGCTCCGAAGGTATATAAGACACAAGTTGTCATCATCGGTGCCGGCCCTGCCGGACTGGCCTGCCGCGAGGAACTCAACAAGCTGAACATCCCGAACATCGTGATTGACAACAACGACCGCATCGGCGGCCAGTTCACCATGCAGACCCACCAGTTCTTCTTCTTCGAGAAAGAACAGAAATACGGCGGCATGCGTGGCTTCGACATTGCCAAGACGCTGGCCGGTGACGATCACTCCGGCATTCTGCTGAACAGCACTGTGTGGGATGTTCTCGAAGGCAAGCGCGTGGCTGTCAAGGATATGGAGAACAACAGTATCTATTTCGTGGATGCCAACTACTTGGTGGTGGCTACGGGCGCGTTCCCGTTCATGCCCACTTTTGAGAACGACGACCTGCCGGGCGTTTACACGGCTGCCGTGGTGCAAAAAATGATGAATCTGCAACATACGCTGCTCGGCAAGCGCATTCTCACCATCGGTGCGGGCAATATCGGCTATCTAACCTCGTATCAGGCTATGCAGGCCGGTGCGCAAGTGGTGGCCATCGTGGAAGCCATGGACCATGAGGGCGGTTTCCCCGTGCAGGCAAACCGTGTTCGCCGCTTGGGCATCCCCATCATCACCTCCCATACGCTGCTGAAAGCTATCCCCAACGAGGACCATACTGGCGTGATCGGCGCGGTGATTGCCGAATGCAAGAACTTCAAACCGGTTCCGGGCACGGAGCAGGTTATCAAAGATATCGACCTTATCAACATCTGCACGGGCCTGAAACCCGACAACCTGATTTTGGAGAAGGGCAAGGTTACCTTCGGTCTCAACACTTACGGCGTGGGCGATGCCACGCGCGTGGGCGAGGGCACTTGCGCCGTGCTCCGGGGCAAACAGGCCGCCATGGAGATAGCACAATCCTTGAACGTGCGCTTCAATTATGACGACTATCTGGCCGTGACCAAGGACTATGCCGACTCCCAGCAACATCCTGTGCGTGTGCTTGACAAGCCCAACCGTCCTGCCGGCGACCGCCTGAACAAGCCGTTCGTGATGGCTGACTGTCTCTACGGATTCGCTTGTAACCCCTGCTCGTTCTCCTGTCCGCAAGGCGCCATCACCAAGCTGGCGACTAACACGGTGCCTCAAATCGACTACGACAAGTGCATCGGCTGTATGAAATGCGTGAACCACTGCCCAGGCTTGGCATTGTTCGGCTACAACATTCCAAAGAACTGGCTCTTCCTGCCGTTCGAGTACGATGCAGAGGAGAACGCTGAGGTATATCTGGTGAACGATAACGGCGAGAATGTCGGCGAAGGTGTGATCGAGAAGATTACCAAGGGTGAGAACAAGACCAATGTGGCCCGCGTGAAAGCCCTGACAATTGAGGGCGACGCCTTGATGGAAGTTACCGGTTTCGTGTTGAAAGAGAGATACCCGAAACCGCTGCATTGGGAGAAGGTAGAGTCCAAAGAGGATGATCCAGCATACGTCTGCCATTGCGACGATGTGAAGATTGAGACCATTTTGGCTGCCGTGAAAGGCAAGAAGATCATTTCCGTGGATGAGTTGAAGCACATCACCCGTATCGGTATGGGTCCGTGCCGTGGCAAGCGCTGCATCCCGCGCGTGAAGCTGCTACTGGCAGGCCATGGTGTGGAGGTGGTGGGCGACGCCACCCCGCGCGGTCCGCTCTCCTCACAGCTCAACATCGGCGAACTCTGCCCGAGTGACAAGCCGGCTGAGTTTGTGACCAATGTCAATGGAAAACCTACGAAGAGAGTGGAATGTGACGTGTTTGTGGCCGGCGGCGGTATCACAGGTAGTGGCTTGTTCCGCTATTTTGCCGAGGCTGGCAAGAAAGTGGTGCTTTGTAATGCCGAGCGCGGCTCTTCCTGGCGCTGTATCGGCGGTGGCCGTCCGAGTTTCTCGGTGCCCGAAATCGCCGATATTGCCGAGCACAACCGCGTGATCTTTGAGGAAATACAAAAAGTTACCAATATCAACTACAAACCTACCCGCTATGTCGGATTTGCCCATGACGAAGCCAACTACAAGGCTCTGGAGAAATCTCTGGAGTGGAGCGACGGCTACATGGTGGATAAGAAAGACTTCGTGAAGGAGGTCTCCCCCTATTTCAACCCGAATCTGAACACCTACCAGGCTGCCTGCATCACGAACGCATGCTGGCAGGCCACTCCTGGCCCGACCATCAACTACATCCGCAATATTGCCATCGAACATGGCGGCGTGCTGCTGGAAGACACGAAGTTGGTGGAGGTGCAGAAAACCGCCAAGGGCTTTATGGCGCTGGTGTTTACCCACGACAAGGAATTTGTGGAGTACCACTGCGAACATTTTGTGAATGCGTTGGGACCGAGTGCCAACAAATTTGCGGAGCAGCTGGGTATGTATCTTGGATTGTATCCAATTAAGCACCAGGCATTTATTACCCACCGCTTGCCGATGTTAGGCAAGGATGGCGATTCTTTGGATATGCTCATCGACCGCCGCAAGTACAAAGGCTTCTCGGCTGTTTACGGACAGCAGTTTGCCGAGACGGGCCAGATTATCGGTTGCGCTTCCCCTGCCACCGAGCAGCTGCAGGCCGGTAAGGAGTTGAAGTACAACACGCAGGACTTCCTGCAGGTGTGTGCCGAGATGTTTATCGATTGGATTCCGCAGTTGAAGAATGTCAGCTTCCAGGCTACATGGGCGGGCTATTACACGGAGCCGCGCTACATTGTGGATCCGGAGCACGGCTTGTTGGTCGGCATGCGCGGCCACGGCTTCATGCTGGGTCAGTACTTGGCCAAGATTTATGTCGATAAGTACCTCGGCAAGGAGGCCCCGTCGTATATGTCGCGCCTCGCCATCAGCGGCGACGGGTTAAGTGAAAATGCGTTCCAGTAGGAATACCCACGTAGGGGTGTTCCTTCTGGGGCCCCACGTTAGTGAACATACGGTCATTGTCAATTATGGATGATTTTGTATCTTTGCCGCCCTTTTTAAAGAACATTTTGTACAGAAGTTTTTAAAGAATATGAAACGATTAGCATTATCCTTGGTTGCCATCCTGACGATTGGGAACCTGTTTGCACAGAATAACAATGACATTCTCCTCAAAGTAGGGAATGAAAACATCACCAAAGAGGCTTTTGTCAATGCCTATCAGAAGAACAACACCCTGTCGGATGCTACGGAGAAGGAATTGAGAGAATACCTTGACCTGTACATTAACTACAGGATGAAGGTGCAGGAGGCACAGTCGTTGAAAATGGACACCTCTGCGGCTTTTGTCCGCGAGCTGGCTTCGTATGAAAACCAGTCGGCCCAACAGTATCTGATTGATACCGAGGTGAGTGAACAGTTGTTGAACGAGGCCTTTGAGCGCGCCAAGGTCCAAGTCCGCGCTTCCCATATCCTGGTGATGTGCGGTGCTACGGCAACGCCGAAGGACACGCTTGCGGCTTATCATAAAATCATGCAGATCCGGGACAAAATCGAGAAAGGTATGAATTTTAACGAGGCTGCTGTGCAGTTTTCAGAGGATAAGTCCGCTCGGGACTTTGTGAATCCGCAAACCGGCCGCATGCAACGCGGCAATCGCGGGGAACTGGGCTTCTTCTCGGTCTTGGAGATGATCTATCCGTTTGAGAGCGCCGCGTTTAACACTCCCGTGGGCCAGGTTTCCATGCCTGTCCGTTCCCAGTACGGCTACCACCTGGTGTATGTCCAGGAAAAGGTGCCCGCCATGTCGCAGATCTACCTTTCCCAGATCTTCATCGCTGACACGCAGGCCTTGACTGGTGTCAGCAAGCCGGAAGTGATGGCCAAGGTGCGTGAGGTTACACGCCGCCTGAATGACGGGTCTTCCAATTTTGCTGCGTTGGTTGAGGAGTTCTCCGAGGATGTGGCTACCAAGGATAATGGCGGAGCCATGCTGCCGTTCGGTCCAAGCAGACGTCCCGGCAATTATGTGTCCGCAGCCATCCATCTGCAACCCGGTGAGGTGTCTGACCCTGTGCCCACGACCATGGGATGGCATTTCCTCAAGCTGGATTCCATCATCTATGTGAACATGACAGAAGAGGGCCGCTATATCCTTAAAAACCGGCTGGCCCGCGATCCCAGATCCCGTAAGAGTCAGAGCTCTTTTATCTCAAAGCTGAAAAGAGAGTACAACTATGAAGAAAGTGGCAAGAAAGCAGCCATGAAGTTCTTCAAGAAGAATCTCTCCGAGAACTATTTCTCTTCTACCAAGGTTGAGGCCGAAGAACTGCCCGGCATCGAAAAACTGCGCCCGATGGCCACGTTTGCCGACGCTCAGCTGACAGCTGCGCAATTCGCGCAGTTCCTCTCCCGTTTCAAAGGCATGCCCTTGGACGGAACCCTTGAAGATGCACTTGAGAAAGTTTTCCCGTCTTTTGTGTCCGAGAATATCATGGCATACGAAAAAGCACATCTCAAAACCAAGTATCCTGAATACAGGGATCTGGTTGAAGAGTTCCATGACGGCATGTTGTTGTACGAAATCAATTCACAGAAAGTATGGAATGCGGCAGCAGAGGATACCACTGCTTTGGAGAAATTCTATGAGACAATCAAAACCGATTATCCCACGGTGGATTCTCTTGGCCAGGCCACTTTCAAACCGCTGGAAGAGGTGCGCGCTTCCGTTATCAATAAATACCAGGAATACCTTGAGAAAGAGTGGCTGAAGGAGTTGCACGAGAAATATCCGGTGACGGTGGATGAAAAGGTGTTCCGTTCTATCTTGAAAAAATAAAGTGAAACGACTTGCCCTGTTGCTTCTTGCCGTCCTAAGCCTCGCCTCTTGCCAGCAGAATCGCGACAAGGTGGTGGCGCAGGTCTATAACCACAAGCTCTATCTTTCGGAGGTGGAGAGCGGCTTGCCGTCAGGCCTTTCGCCGGAGGACAGCGTGGCCATGGTAAAAGACTATATTGACAGCTGGGTGAAGGAACGCCTGATTCTTCATGAGGCCGAGCATGCACTCTCTTTCAGGGAGAAGAATTTTGACAAACAACTGGAAGATTATCGCCGGAGTCTGTTGATTAACGCATACTATGACAAGTTGGTGTCCGACACGAACAAATTCGGCATCTCAGATCAGGATGTGGAAGCATTCGGGCGTGATTTTGACGGACGATATACCGTGGATAAGGAGATTGTCAAGGTGAACTACGTGAAACTCTCCGAAAACTCCAAGCTCATTGCGCCGGTGAAGGCCATATTGTTCAATGAGAACAGACGGCAGGAGGAAAAGGAACAGCTGACGCTCCTTTTCGGTGACTCTGTCGAGTACATGCTCGACGACAATATATGGCTCTATCTGGAAGATGTGCGTGCTGAGGTACCCTTTGATCTGAAGGAAGGGGACTTGAAGTCGCATCACCAGTATGTGGACAAGACAATAGACGGGAACTGTTATCTGTTGGTGATTCTGGATTACAAGAACCAGCGGGCAGCCAGTGAGACGGAAGAGGAGCGTGCTGCCGTCCGCATGATGTTGATGAACCAGCGCAAACGCCAGTTTATTGAAAACCACATCAACGAACTCTACAAAAAAGCGTTGAAAGAGGGGGCTGTTACAAGATAACCGGCACCTACTGCCGCAAAGCGGTTTTATTCCGTATCAGAAGATAGATGAAATAGGGTGCGCCTGCCAGGGCGGTGATACTGCCTACCGGCAACTCGGAGGGCGCGGCGATGGTGCGCGCCAGCGTGTCAGCCACCAACAGGAAGAACGCCCCGAAAAAGATGGAGTAGGTGAACAAATGCCGGTTCTTGCTGCCAAAGAGCAACCTCACGATGTTGGGGATGATCAGCCCGATGAATCCGATGACACCACAGAACGAGACCACCGCGCCAATCAGGATGGAGGAGGCGATCAGCACAATATAGGTGGTGCGTTGTGTGTTTACCCCGATGCTTTGTGCCGACTCAACGCCCATCTGCATGATGTCCAAATCTTTGGAATAGTGAAACAGGACGAGTAGGCCGATTATCATGACGGGGAACAACCATGCGATTTCCATCCAGGAGACTGTAGCGAGACTGCCCATCGTCCAGAAATAGATTTTGTGCATGGATTGTTGGTTGATGACAATCAGCAGGGTGATGACGGAGGAGATGAAAAAGTTGAGGGCGATGCCGGTGAGGAGGAGCGTCTGGGTGGAGTGCTGGTTGGATATCCGTCCGATGCCCATGATGAAGACGAGGGTCAGCAGGGCGGTGGCCAGCGCGGGGATGGTGATGCCGAAAATGGAGATGTCCCAGCCGAGGATAATGGCTACGGCGGCGCCGAGCGAGGCGCCAGACGAGATGCCCAGAATGTAGGGATCGCAGATGGGGTTGCGGAAGATGCTCTGGAACACGCAGCCGCACACGGCGAGCGAGGCGCCGGCCAGCAGGCTCATCACAATGCGCGGCAGACGCAACTGCCAGATGGCCATATCATAGTAGGCGGGCACGATGATGCCGCCAGGAATGCCCAGCCGGTGCAGGAAACTGCCCCATACCGACTGCAAGGGGATGTCAATGGCCCCGATGAAGATGGCGACAAGGGCAGATGCCAGCAACAGGAATCCGAAGAGGATGGGCAGGAATATGTGTTTACGCTCTCTCATATTTTGGACTGCAAAAATAGTAAAAAGAAGGAGGTTGACAAAATTTGAACATTACATATAGGTAAATTTTTTTTTGTACCTTTGCAGCCGAATCCAAAACGATAAAAGTATGGAAAACCCTACCCTTGAACAAAAAGTGAAATCCATCATAGACCAAATCCGCCCCTATCTGCAACAAGACGGCGGGGACGTTGAGTTCGTGGAACTTACCGCCGACAATGTGGTGAAAGTGAAACTGCAAGGTGCTTGCGGCACCTGCCCTCACGCCAAGATGACACTCAAAAACGGGGTGGAGCAAACTATCAAACACTACCTTCCCGAAATCGACCACGTGGAAGACGTTGTTCTGGGATTCTGATTTCCGGTATTTTCAAACTCACTACTTGAAACCTGAAACTTTTTAACTTGAAACTTTTTAACCTGAAACCTGACAAATATGGGCCTGAAATGCGGCATAGTAGGACTGACCAACTCCGGTAAAACGACGATGTTCAACTGCATATCGAACACGAAGGCAGCGGTGACGGAGTTTGCATACAGCACGAACAAATCCAACATCGGTGTTTGTGCCGTGCCCGATGAGCGTCTCGCCAACATCAACACGTTCATCCAGGCCGACAAGCTGGTGTATGCCAATCTGGACCTGGTGGACATTCCGGGCTTGGCCAAGGGCGCGAGCCAGGGCGAGGGCATTGGCAATAGCTTCCTTGCGGACGTGCGCCTGTGCGATGCCCTGATTCACGTGCTGCGCTGCTTCGACAACCCGGCCCTGCCCCACGTGGAAGGCTCTGTGGACCCTGTCCGCGACATTGAGATTGTGGATTTTGAGCTGCAATGCAAGGATTTGGAGCAGGTTGACCGTAAAATTGCCAAGGTGGAGAAAGCCGCCAAAATCGGTGACAAGAATGCCAAGCACGATTATGAGGTCCTGAAGAAGTACAAGGAACACTTGGAGAAATTCCAGAATGTGCGCACGCTGGAGGTTACGCCCGACGAGCACGCCGTGGTGGCTGACATGATGCTGCTGACCGAGAAGCCTGTGCTGTTTGTCTGCAATGTGAATGATGAAGATGCCGTGAACGGCAACGCCTATTCTGAGGCGGTGAAGAAATATGTGGAGGAAAACGGTGGCGAGATGCTGGTGATCGCGGCCAAGATCGAGTCTGAAATCGCCGAGCTGGAGAGTGAAGAGGATCGCAAGGTCTTCTTGGAAGATGTCGGACTGACCGAACCAGGCGTAAACAAAGTGATTCGAGCAGCCTATAAGATGCTGGATCTCATTTCGTTCTTTACGGTGGGTGGCAAGGAGAACCGCGCATGGACCATCAAGAGCGGCATGCTTGCCCCGCAGGCGGCAGGTGTCATTCACAGCGACTTGGAACGCGGTTTCATTCGCGCCGAAGTGATTAAATATAATGATCTGGTACAACTCGGCTCCGAACTTAAATGCAAGGAGGCCGGCAAGTTGTCTGTGGAAGGGAAAAACTACGTAGTGCAGGACGGCGACATCTTGCATATACGTTTTAATGTTTAGTGATCAGTGAACAGTGATCAGTTCGTTCTTTGGTAATTCGGGAGTTAACTATTAACTTTTAACTCTTAACTCTTAACTATACAAGCGGTAATAGCTCAGTTGGTAGAGCGGCGGCTTCCCAAGCCGCAGGTCGCGGGTTCGAGCCCCGTTTACCGCTCCAAGAAATGTAGCAATAAGGGCATGATGCTCTTATAATGGATAAAATTATTATTATGGACAAAACAATTCAAGACAAAGTCAATCTTTGGCTTTCCAATGATTATGATGTAGAAACAAGAAACGAGGTCCTTCGCATGCAAAAAGAGGACCCCAAAGCGTTGTCAGACGCTTTTTACCGTGACCTGGAATTCGGTACCGGCGGTTTGCGCGGTGTCATGGGCGTCGGAACAAACAGGATGAACAAATACACGGTGGGTGCCGCCACGCAGGGACTGGCCAATTATCTGCTGAAATGTTTCAAGAAAGAACCCATCAAGGTGGTGATTTCTTTCGATTCACGTCTGCATAGCGCTGAATTTGCCAGAATTTCGGCTGAGATACTCTCCGCCAACAACATCAAAGTCTTCCTTTTCGAGGAACTGCGCCCCACACCGGTGCTCTCGTTCGCCGTACGCCATCTCGAGTGCCATGCCGGTATCATGATCACGGCGTCGCACAACCCTATGGAGTACAACGGCTACAAGGTGTATTGGCAAGACGGCGGCCAGCTGGTGCCTCCTCATGATGTCAATGTCATCAAGGAGGTGAACAAAATTACCTCTGTGAAGCAGGTGAACTGGATTGCCAAGACCGAGTTGATAGAGATGGTGGGCGAACAGGTCGATCAAGCCTATTTCAATTTGGTGAAACCGCTGTCGCTGCATCCCGAATCCGTCAAGAAAGCCAAGAAATTGAAGATTGTATATACGCCGTTGCACGGCACGGGCATCACGATGGTGCCCAAGGCATTGGAGATGTACGGTTTCAAGGATGTGGTTCTGGTGGAGGAACAGTCCGTTCCCGATGGTAACTTCCCCACGGTGAAATCGCCCAATCCTGAGGAGAAATCCGCATTGGAACTGGCTCTGAAGAAAGCTGATGAGGTGAATGCCGACCTGATATTGGCCACCGATCCTGATGCCGACCGTGTGGGCATCGCGGTGCGCAATGCCGATGGCAAGATGCAACTGCTCAACGGCAACCAAACCGGCACGTTGCTGTTCCATTATGTGCTCTCGCAGAGCCAGAAAACAGGCAAGCTGGAAGGGAATCCGTTTGCAGTGAAGACCATCGTTACCACGGATCTCATCCGTCGTGTGGCGCTGGACTACAATGTCGAGTGTATCGATGTGCTCACTGGTTTCAAATACATTGCGGAAGCCATCCGCACCAACGAGGGCAAGAAGCAGTTCATCGTGGGTGGCGAGGAGAGCTACGGCTACCTGATCGGCGACTTTGTGCGCGACAAGGATGCCATCTCCGCCTGCTGTCTCATCGCCGAAATGGCGGCCCATTATATGGTGACCAACACTGCTAATCACAAGTTGCTCACCGATGTGCTCAACGACATCTATTGCAGTTATGGTTATTATAAAGAGTCATTACTCTCCCTTACTGAAAAAGGCCAGGAGGGTGTGGCCAAGATCAAGGCTATGATGGACAACTATCGTCAGAACCCGCCTAAGACCTTAGGTGGCCAACCCGTGGTGATGATGAAAGACTACAGTGCCAGCCGCTCCTACGACTTGGTGAACGGCACCAATGAGCTCATCAACCTGCCCACGTCCAATGTGTTGCAGTTCTTTACCGCCGACGGCAGCAAGATAACTGTGCGCCCGTCGGGCACCGAGCCCAAAATAAAATTCTATTTCAGTGTGGTGGAGGCTGTAGCGAGACGGAAAGACATTGCCGAGATGGAAGCCCGCTTGGATCAGCGAATTGAGACATTGAAGTCGGATTTGAAATAACATTGTGTCATGAATCTGAAACAGTTGTATCGTATTTTATCCCCGAAATTCCAAAAACTGTGTATGGAATATCCGGTGGATCTCAAACCCAGATGGGGGGGGGAAGTACCTCATTCACAATTATATAGCATAATTGATGCACAAAGAAACGATTATGCTATCCTGTTGAATGAGGCATTAGAATGCAAGGATATCTTTGCAGGTATTAAGAAAAACAATGAGCCTCATGACAACTTCGAGCCAACTTACAACAACGAATATTTGCCCGGTTTGGACATCATCGGCATCTATACGATGCTGAAACATTTTAATCCGGAAACGTACGTGGAGGTAGGGTCGGGCTTTTCAACGAAAGTGGCGGCCAAATCCATTCGGGAAAATCATCTGCAAACGAAGATTGTCTCCATAGACCCTCAGCCCCGGGCCGAGATTGACGAATTGGCCGATGAAGTGATTCGCGAGCCGTTTGAGAATACGGACTTCAGTTTTATTTTCAATCTGAAGGAGAACGACATTCTCTTTATTGACAATTCGCACCGTATTTTGCCGAATTCCGATGCGATGGTTTTCTTCATGGAGGTGCTTCCCAATCTGCCAAAAGGCGTGGTAGTGCATGTGCATGATATTTATCTGCCCTACGATTACCCGCAGTTCATGTGCGATCGCTTCTATTCCGAGCAATATGGCTTGGCTGCGTTCTTGCTGGCCAATCCGGAGAAATACCAGCCCATCCTGCCCAATTTCTTTATTTCGCAGGATAAAGAGCTGCATTCTATTTTGAATCCGATTTGGGAAATACCTGCCTTACAGGGCGTGGAACATCACGGAGGGTCCTTTTGGCTGAAAGTGAACGATTATCGCTAACCGTTGCATGTCATCATCTTTTGACTTTCTTTCCTGTCATGAACTGATAACCGATATGCAGCCCTATGCTGCCCATTTTGTAATGATACGTTCCCGAAGAAGCATATCGCTCTGGAAAGGAAGAAGGGGGAAGCGGTCCATAATCTATGGTCATCCTGTCAACAAGGGAGAAAGTCGAATTTATTCCAAATATGAAATTGTGGTTGGGATTCTTTCCGTGGACAATGAAATTGACGGCGAAAGATAAATCAGGAATAAAAAACGATTTTTTATTGAGCTTTGGTGTATAACGCATGTATGCAAATGCCCTCTCATGTTCATCATCCCAAATAGCTGAATAATATTCATCATCGAAATCCAGGTCGAAGCCACCCAAAGATGATGCAAATTTCAATCCCAATTCTGGCTGAATCAATACATTTCGGTGTATTGGAGCAAGATATGAAGCTTTCAACGAAAGGCCGGAATACACATCGGTGAGCCCGAACGCATCCAGCGAATTATGGTCTCCGACTATACCGCTTGCCCATACCGTGTCAGGAGGAACAACACCAAACAAATCTGTTATAAAAGTTCTGTAATAATAACCAAAAGGTATCTCCACAGCCAGCCCGAACCCATTTTTTATGGCAATGCTGTACTTCAGCACAAGTTCAGGCTTGTATCTATTTCCTCCCCTTGGCTTGATTGGGCCGCTTGCATTTGACAATTTGTCAAAAACACCAAATCCATTGTCAAATATTAAGGCAATGGAATGAACCGGGCGCTTGAAATCGAAAGTGGAATACTCCAATTCCTTGCGATATTGTTTTCTGTTGAATGTTTTTGGCAGACTGATGAACTGATACCCGAAATTTAAACCAAAGTATGTGTCCCGGCATGTGATGTCGCAATCCTTGACTTCCTCTGTAAAAGGTTCCCTTAGCGAGAAATATCCTGTATATCTCGGCACAAAACCGATATTGGCATTCACCCCGAGAATGAAGTTGCTGCGCGGATTCCGTTTGGTATGGAAAAGAAAGTTCACCCCCAACGAAAGGTCGGGGACGAACATCCTATGACAATCGGTATTATCAATACTTAAATACTTTGACTGTACCCACTCTCCCATGTCAGACAGGTAATGGTCATGTATGCGAAATTCTTCCTGAAAATAGAAAGGCATAGTAATTCCAATGTTAGGCTGAATGAAAATTTGTTGAGAGATTTGTCTGATGTAGGTGGCATTCAGACTGACGCTCAAATAGTTGTCGAACAAAGGAATAAGATAGTTTAGGGGCGTATTAGAATCACCGCCAAAATTGTATTCAGCATTACGATTTCTGAAACCATACAAGCCAGAAGCCGCACCAATTGAAAGACCGAAGCCTGAACGAAAATTAAGTCCATAGGTTAGGCGGTACTCTCGACCAACCGCTGGCAGAGAGATATAGCCATCCGCCGGATTGCAATAATACACGAACTTGTTTTTCGGGTAAATGCCAATATTATATTGCAGACTTACAGAATGTGTAATCTTGTCCGAAAAACAGAGCTTCTTTTCCTGTATTCCCTGTGCGTCAAGAATGACAGGGAGTGCAAAAAGACAGGTCATTGCTAATTTAACAAGCTTTGATAGGAAATAGTTAATAGTTGTCATATCTACAAAAATAACAATCAAACAATCTTTTTTCATTGGTTTATAAAACTTATTCCACCTTATAAGTAATTATGACGGAGGGTGTCTCTGCGGATTTATGCAACGTCATATTGTATTGTTGTTGAAGAAATTCGGAAATCTCTTCAAGATTATGCATTGAAAAAATCTTATAGGAAACTTCAATTGTACTGTCTGAATGTCCTTCCCATACGATGTTTTCATTTGTGAGAGTGCGTAAATTCTGCGTGAGGTTCGAAAAGGTTGTCAGTGCGGTTCGTTCTTTGTGATTTCCGTAATCGGAATAGCCACTTGTTTCAAGTAGATAGCCCATTTCTATCGTTGTGTCTGAAGATACTTTATACTTGTGTAACAGAAACAATGCAATTTCATTTTTTTCTAATACCTTTTCTAAAGGTATTATTTTGCAACATTGTCCCATTTTTGATGGGTTAGAAGAATATATTGTATCACTGGAGAAATGCTGTAGTCGTGCAATTATTTTAGCAACATCTCCCACAATTTCTTTGTCGGAAACCCTACAACTATGGTTTAGGCAACGATATGGGTAAGTCACAGCATAAGCATGTCCATTAATTTCACATTCTATCGTATTGCGTTTGTTAGTAAAAACAAGAAAAAGCCAAATCGACAAACCTACAATAATAGGAATAGAGACCAATAACAGCAAGATTTTCTTTCTCATGGCACTTACGGCTTTTTACATTCCACGCAATCTGCACCACACGTTGTTACTATGCTACACTTCCCGTTCGCGGTACATTCTGCGACCTGCTTTTGCACCCTATGGTCACAATACATATCAATGCCAGCAGCAATGAGACATGCTGCCGCATAAATAAAATAAGCTATAGGTGCTGCTTTTTCTTGGAATTGCTCATTGAATTTACTTAAATCATATTTTTTACTATAAATACTAAAGTTTACAGGCCTGCTATTGGCACCCTGTCCGACAAACGAAAGGAGATTGTCTTTGAAAGAAAAAGCGTCAAAACTAATTTGAGTGTCATCTGAAATAATCAGCAAGGACGTGTCAGTTGAATTATAATGATACTGTGCATTTTCATATTCAGATATATCAAAATAAACATTTGCATCAAGTATGTTTTCGCCATTGCTTTTCACATTCCACAAGAGGCAATCTAAAACATCTGTTCCCGAAAAACAATAGATTGTTGAATCAAAAGAAGATATCATAACAAAATCGTTGATGCTGATTTCTTTTTCATACACTTCGGGTATTTGAGTATTGCTATTGCGGTGTGGTATTGTTTTTTCTTTCTCACAACTCATTAGAATTGCGCTTGCAAACACGGCTGTTAAAGCCAAAACTATAATCTTTTTCATTTTTTTCCGATAATTTAATTTTATAAAATAAATTCAAATTATCTGTACAAAACAGCAAAAA
>R23__coassemble_93_pt1 | contig 65896 bp, 55 predicted proteins | sample R23__metabat2_high_PE_022 | metagenome-assembled genome bin R23
GGGTAAAAGGGGTGAAAGGGGTAAAAGGGGTGAAAGGGGTAAAGGGGGTGAATGAGGTGAAGGGTTATTGGCGGCGTTCGATGACAGCACCGAGGCTGTTGAGACGTTCCACGATGTATTGGTAGCCGCGGTCGATCTGCTCCACGTTCTGGATAACGCTGGTGCCTTTAGCGGACAACGCAGCGATAAGCAGAGAGACACCCGCACGAATATCCGGAGAGTACATCGTCGTGGCACGCAGCGGTTTTCGGCGTTCCAATCCGATAACGATAGCCCGGTGAGGATCGCAAAGGGTAATCTGTGCGCCCATCGACTGCAGGTTATCAACGAAGAAAAGGCGGCTCTCGAACATCTTCTGGTGGATAAGCACGCTGCCTCGAGCCTGGATAGCGGTCACAAGTGCGATGCTGATCAAGTCGGGAGTGAAACCGGGCCACGGAGCGTCCGCGATGGTGAGGATGGAGCCGTCCATGTTGGTTTCCACCTCGTAGCAATCCTGCTCGTGGATAACGATATCATCGCCCTTCTGCTCAAAGTCAATGCCAAGTTTCTTGAATGTGTAAGGGATAATCCCCAGATGCTCGCATGCGCAGTCTTTAATGGTCAAGGCCGACTGTGTTAAAGCGGCCATGCCGATGAAGCTGCCGATTTCAATCATGTCGGGCAGGATGCGGTGCTCGCAACCGTGCAACTTTTCCACGCCCTCAATGGTGAGCAGGTTGGAGCCGATGCCGGAGATTTTGGCGCCCATCTTGTTCAGCATGGTGCAGAGCTGGTACAGATAGGGTTCGCATGCGGCGTTGAAGATGGTGGTTTTGCCCTCCGCCAGCACGGCAGCCATCACAATATTGGCCGTACCGGTTACAGAAGCTTCGTTGAGTAGCATGTATGTGCCTTTCAAATGCTCGGCCTCCAGTTGGAAGAAGTTGCCGTCTTCAGAAAGATGGATGTCCGCGCCCAGGTGCTCAAAGCCCTCGAAATGCGTGGTGAGCGGGCGGCGACCGATCTGGTCACCGCCAGGGCGGCCGGCATACGCTTTGCCAAAGCGCGCCAACAGCGGACCCAACACCATGATGGAAGCGCGGATGGAGGCCGACAACCGGCCAAACTCCGGAGTGGTCAGCACTTCCAGATCCACATCATCAGCCTGAAAGATGAACGTGTCCTTGCTAATCTTGGTGATTTTCACACCCATAAGCGAAAGGATGTCCTGGTAACGCTGCGTGTCGCGAATGTCGGGCAGGTTGGAAATCGTCACAGGCTCCGATGTAAGCAGCACGGCAGAAAGCACCTGCAAGGCCTCGTTTTTCGCGCCCTGCGGGATAATCTCGCCATGCAATTTATGACCACCTTCTATGATGAATTCTGACATGTTTGACTATGAACTATGAACTATGAACTATGAACCTTAAACCTTAAACCTTGAACCCTGAACCTTAAACCTTAAACCTTAAACCTTAAACCTTAAACCTTAAACCTTAAACCTTGAACCTTGAACCTTGAACCCTGAACCCTGAACCTTGAACCGATTCCTCGATTATTCTGGAATGACAATCGGGAAATGTTGGTTGAACTCCATGCGGTACGGGGCACCGATGATATTGGTGAGGAAGTCTGTATATTGATCCGTGAACATGAACTTGTTGGGATCGTAGTAGGCTGCCGGGAGCGGGAAATTGCCCACATTGCCCATCTCGATTTCGGAGGCGTGGAACTCTTCCAGTTCCTCGTAGGGCACGATGTCACGCATGACAGCCATCTTGCCGTAGTCCTCGCGGAGCAGCAAGTCAACCACCTTGTCGGCCAAGGTGGAAGTGAGGCGACGGTCATACTCATAGCATTTGCCAGAGCGCGGGATGTAGCCGGAAATCTGGCCACGGGCCTCAACGCCGAGGCGCTTGTTGATCTCGGAGGCGATGACGCCGCTCACACCGCCGAAGCGCGGGTGACCATACTCGTCCAGATCGGAGGAGGCATACACCATGCCGAGTTCCTGTTTCTCATCGTCCCACCAGCGCACGCCTTCGGAAACGGCAATGATGAGGCTGTGTTTCGGTGAGCGCATGTAGTTCTCTTTCACAGATTCGAAGAAGAACTCCTTGCGTTCCTTGGTCATCTCCACCTCGGGCACGAGGGCCATCTGGGCACCTCCAAAGGTTGCGGAGCCTGTAAGCCAGCCAGCGTCACGACCCATGACTTCGAGCACCATGATGCGCTGGTGCGACTCGTTGGTGGTATGCAGTTTGCTCGTCAGCTTCTTGATAGCCATGGCGCCGGATGCAAAGCCCGGGCACAACACGGTTTCATGCTGCTGGCCCTGATAATGATGCCATGTGTGGGTTCTTAAATCGTTATCAATGGTTTTCGGGAAGCCGATGACCGGGATGCCATATTTCTCGTACATCTTCTTGGCGGCACCATTGGTGTCGTCACCGCCAATGGTCACGAGCACGTCGATTTTGTAACGTTCTATGTTGCGGAGAATCTGCTGGGAGCGGTCTTCTGGATTCTTCTTGCTGGGGAACGGGTTGGTACGGGAGGAAAGCAGGGCTGTACCGCCGTAGATTCCGTTATAGGGGATGTTGGTCAGGTCCACGATGTCGCCATCGCCGAGCAAGCCCTTCCAGCCGCGCAGGATACCATAAACTTTGAATCCAAGCATGGATGCTCTGTTGCGCACACACTCGATGCTGGAGTTGATAGCCGGGGTGTCGCCACCGCCGGAAAGAATAGCTAATGTCTTACCGTTGAACAGTTTGTCTGGTCTCATATCTGAAAAAATTTAATGATTATTCTTGAAAAATTAATTTCCCAAAAGTGAATCTGCCGATACACGATGGCTTTCATCCTTGCGGATCAAATACTCTTCGCAGCGCATCTCCTCCAGAATGCCGTTCAGCATCTTTTCGAGGACATATCCTTGCACATCGTATGTAACAGGCTGGTTTGTGATCTGGTAATACTGATTGACCATCTCGTTCCAGGTATCACTCACACCGAACACGTTCATGCGTATCTGCACCTGGCTTCTCATGGCTTCCTTAACGGTGTTGCCTTTCATCTCCGCAAAATAATCCGTAATGGCATAGTCACCGCCTTTGATCAACGCATCGTAGTCGTAAACCACCAGATTGTCGATGGCATCTCCGAAGGCCGTTTTCACCACAGAGTTGCAGTTCTCGGCCATGCGGTTGGCATGGAGAATCAAAGAATCCGAAAGATTGCCGAATCCATGCGCGGCCAGGGTGTCCATCATGGCGCGGTTGGCACTGAAATCAAGTTTATAGAATCCCTCTTTGTAATCCGAAAAACCACCGGAAGTGCACAGGTGCGCCACCGCAGTATCCAACGAAGAATTAAGACACGCTTTGATGGCTGCTGATTTCTCACTGTTAGTAAACAAATGCTCGGCGTATGTGCCGGAATCGTCTTTACAGGAGCTGAAAAACATTGCACACAAAATGGCAAGGCATAAGATTTGAATTTTCTTCATCATTTTATAAAATTTGTGCGCAAAGATACTTATTTTTGCGGAATGAAAAACACGCGGATTCAATTTATCACTAATACACCGTCCACCAACAAGTTACTTTCCGAAATGGTGCAGGAAAGGTTGCGTTCCGACAACCCTGTTCCTCCTTTTTTTGCATTATGCACCGACTTTCAATCCGAGGGCCGGGGAATGGGTTCCAACACTTGGTACAGCGACCGTGGAAAGAACCTGCTGGCGAGCTTCTATTTTGAGCCAGACATCCCCGCGGCACGGCAATTCCTCTTCAACCAGTATTTCGCGCTGAGCACGCTGACATTCATCCGGTACTACCTGCCGCAAGCCCTCATCAAATGGCCCAACGACATCTATGTGGATGGGAAAAAGATTGCAGGCATCCTGATTGAGCACGCGGTCAGTGGCGACCGGCTCCGACACACCATCGCCGGCATCGGCATCAACATCAACCAGAAGCATTTCCCGGAAGATGTCCCCCACCCCACCTCGTTCCTGTTAGAGACTGGCAAGGAATGGGATCCTGAAACCCTCTTAGAAGAATATTGGCAGACGCTTTACGACCAAAGGCATCTTTGCGACATTACTCAATCCGACTATCTCAACGAGCAATATATCAGTAGTTTGTTCCTATTCAATACCCTTCACAAGTACCGCATTCAGGGCACGCTTACGGAAGCCAAAATCACCGCCGTAGATGAATTCGGACGGCTGGTGCTGCACACTCGCACTGGTGAACGGAGCGTGTGCGGGTTCAAGGAAATTGAATTCTTGTTTAATTGAGAATTGAGAATTAAAAATCAACCATCCAACAGCTCCTAACTCCTATCCTCCTATCCTCCTATCCTCCTTTACTCCCTTTACTCCCTTTCCCCTCTTACCACATTCACCTCTTTAACCACTTTAACCCCATTCACCCCTAATATGACCCAATCCGCCTTCCATAAGAAACTCCAAGCGCATTTCGGATTCGAGCCGACGGGAAGTCAGCACGAGGCGATGCTGGCATTGTCGTCATTCATATATGAAAAAGGCGAGAACTTTCTGTTTATCTTGCAGGGGTACGCCGGCACGGGCAAGACCAGTCTCGTGAGCGCGCTGATCAAGGCATTGGAGGACATCGGGGTGAACACAGTAATTCTGGCACCCACGGGCCGCGCGGCCAAGGTCATCTCGCAATATGCGGGCCACAAGGCTTACACCATCCACAAGTGGATATACAGGCTGGGGGTGCGCAACGGCATCCGGCAGTTCTTCCGCCGCGAGAACAAATACAGCCACACCCTTTTCATTGTGGATGAAGCCTCCATGATCTCGGCCGAGTCAACTTTGGGCGAGCTTCCGGGTATGAGCAGTCTGCTGGACGACCTGATCGAATACGTGTTTTCGGCCCGCCACAACCGTCTGCTCTTCATCGGCGACGACGCGCAGCTGCCTCCGGTGCACGCCACCGAGAGCCCCGCGTTGAACGCCGAGTATCTGCAGCACGCCTACAGCCTCAACATCCGGGGCAGCCGCCTCACCGACGTGGTGCGCCAGACACTGGATTCGGGCATCCTGTTCAACGCCACGCGCCTGCGCGACAAGCTGAATCAGGACGACATCGCATTCCCCCTCTTCAGCAAACAGCCTTTTGACGACTTCACGCGCGTGCCCGGCGGCGAGCTCGAGGAACTGCTCAACAACCTGTACAACCAGAACGACTGTGACGATATTGTGGCCATCACCCGCTCCAACAAGCGGGCGTGGCTCTTCAACAACGAAATCCGCAACCGCATCCTGTTCCGCGAGAACCGAATCTCCACCGGCGACTACCTGATGGCCGTGAAGAATAACTATTTCTGGGTGGATGAGACCTCCGAAGTGGGCTTCATCGCCAACGGCGACATCATGGAGGTGATGGCCATCCACAAGCAGCAGGAAATCTACGGGTTCAACTTCGCAGACGTGACGGTGAGGCTGTGCGACTACCCCAACTACCCCGACATCGACATCAAGATCATACTGGAAAGTCTGGAAGTGGAAGGTCCCTCCCTACCCTACGAAGACAACCAGCGGTTGTACATGGCTATTGCGGAGGATTTCGAGGACATTCCCAACAAGCGGGCCCGTTTTTTGAGAATCAAGAACAGTCCCTACCTCAACGCCGTGCAGGTGAAGTTCGCCTACTCGCTCACGTGCCACAAAACGCAAGGTGGCCAGTGGAAGCACGTGCTCATCGACCAGGGATATTTAACCGAAGAAAATCTCGACCGCGAATACCTGCGCTGGCTTTACACGGCGGTTACGCGCAGCACGGAGAACGTGTATCTCATCAATTTTGAGGAGAAGATGTTTGAGGGGTAATCCCGCTTTTTCTTATATAAAAACTATACAGAGCATCAAAAGCGCTCCCGTTTCTTGGGCTCGGTTAGGCTAAATACACCATCGCCCGTGGCGCGCATCACGAAAAGACCTTTCTTGAGGGCATATATGTCAGAACTGTTGTCAAATTTCAGCGCGGCGATGGCGGGATACACGGTGCAGTTTTCAAAATGGTGGAATATTTTCTTGAACTGCCGCATCTTCTTCAGGAAGTAGTCCACATCTTTTTTCTTGCAGGTGGTTTTCACCTCCACGGCCACCGCTTCAGTGGTGTTGCACAGGATGACGTCCACCTCCATTTCGTTTTCGAGATATTTGTCGTGCCGTGCCTCCTTGTATATCTGGTCTATTTTGATGCCTTTTTCTTGGAACAGTTTGAGGGCGGCAGGACGACATAATGCTTCCACCAGTTTTCCCCACTGGGTGGTGAAGAGGCCTTGCAGCTCCTTCATCCTTTTATCGGTGTCACGCATCTGACGGTCGGTTTCCGCGCGCATCTCCCTTATTTGGCGATCCGTTTCACGGATATAATCCGAGTGCGCGAGGATCATGGTCTTCAGTTCCGCCCATGTGGGCAATTCCTGTTGAGATTGCATACTTTCATTCATGATTACATTTGTTTTGGTTTATGGATTATGATACGGGGAACGCACCCCATACGTTTAATTATTGAATTTGCAAAAATACAATAAAATATTAAAAATACGATAAAAAAAATAGAACGAAAAAAAGAATTTCCGTTCTATCCGATATCATGATCAAGAGCCGAGCCGATCCTCTCACTCCACTATTCTCGCGTATGCGCTGTTGCAATCCACTCCGGTTTTGCCCTTCTCAATCAACGTGATGTTCTTGGTAATCCGGCTCCGGTCAACACCAGAGGCGACAAAATAATCCGTAATCTTCTTGATTCGCTTGTTGACCACCATCGGGGCAAACAGGTTCTTAAACCAGGATTGGTTCTTGCACAAGGGGATTTCAAGCTGCAATCCAAGATTCTTGTTCTCTTCCAACACCTTGAAGATACCCCCCACATTCTCAAAAACAGGTGTTGTCTTCCCGCTTTCAAAGGTGATCTTCACTGCGAGTTCACGGTCGCTTTGCGATGCCGATTTGGATGGGTGTCCCGTCGGCAGCTGCTTGACTGTAACCTTGCCCATGCTCGTTCCATTATCGCATATAATGCCCACATCGCAAACCCGCTCTTGCTTCGTAAGATTCGGGGCACAGCGCACCACCAGATAATTGGTCCCCTCCGAAACCGACAACCAACTCGTGTCCTTGACGGGCACGGAAGATATCCAGTCCCTGCAGGTTATCTGCACATCCGAACAATTGCCACCCTCCGCATCAAAAACCACTTCCGTACCAATGATGAAGTCAGAACCTTGGTTGTTGTTATTGTACACAACTGCTCCTGAAGAACCTCCGGTCTTACCGCCGCCAGACTTCGAAGCCTGCGGAAAAGACTTCAGCATTTTGCTTGCCGCCGTCCGACATTTTTCAGGGTTACTCGGTGTATTGACGATATTCGTCAACAGCTTGCGAGCCTCTTCAAGGTACGTTGCATTTTTTGTGGATTTGTATTTATCATATAATTTGCCAGCCGACTGGATGCGGTCGGAACAATCTTGGGCATATACTGAATAGAATGGCATAGTTAATGCCAGCAACAGAACAACAGCAATTTTCTTCATATTAGCAAACGCACCGGAAAAAATCAGTTATTATTGGGATTAGTGAGAAACAACTACTTGATTTTATAATTGTACTGCAGAATAGGTGTCTTGGTCGCGGGTTCATAGAACACGCCCATGGACCATTTTTTATACTTTCTTTGATGAGAAACATTTAAGGAACCACGTACAAGCGTGTATATGACATCGCTCACGTAGATGACGGCTGCAATGCCTGCCAACGCGTATGAGCCATAATAACAAGCCATCTTTGCCTTTCCCTGATTAATGTTTTCAAATGATTGGAAATCATACTTGCCAATATTGAAATACGACTTCCAATCCATATTGTTATTCATATTGTTCGGGTTATTCTGCAGCGACCAATATCGCAATCCGATTGACGCGCCCAAAGTGCCGAAGAAGCATATCGTTGTGCCTATGCCCAACTTTTTCCCGTATGTCACACGATGGCGGCCCAATCCGGGCACAACCATGGAAAGCAAGGCGTTGGCAGGGCCGCCTGCACCCCTGTACTTGACCAAATCAAAGCCGGATCTAGTTTTGTTGTCCACCGTCACTACAGTATTATCAAAATAGAAGTTGCCATAAAGGAATGGCTTGCATTTAGGAGGCAACAACTCTGTACGCACCGTATCTTCGGTTTTCTGGAGAAAGTCGGAAACTTGGTTAACACTTAAAATCAACGGATCAATCTTGATCACTCGCCTGATACTTCTTCGGGAGACCTTGACAATTTCGCTCTGCACATTAATCACAAAAGGATAAGTTGCTTTTGCCGTGACCGTCTTGCCATAATATTTCGGGACAGACAGCCGGAGAGAGGATTTCTCTATCTCTGACTTGACGGTATTCTGCATCACAAAGTCCTCTGGACCTTTTTGGGAAACTTCAGTAGTCATCTTACCATCAGGGAAAACCATAAATTCAATGGTTAGTGTATCATTGGACACATTATGCAAACGAAGCAACGCGGTTTGAACAACTTCGGCCAAGCGGGGACGAAGCTGCTCGTATTCTTTGCTATTGTCGGTCAATGACTTGTAATCAAATATGTTTTCACCCGCCGTGATGATGCGTTCTAAAGTATCCCGGCGATGAATCCAGTGGATGGTACCTTTCCGCCACTCCAGTGAATCTGACAACTCAATAGCCATGTCCAGCTCATCCTTGGCCATCTCCCACTCTTTGGCACGATAATATTCATCGGCTTGATCCACAATCTCAAACATCTGCTGCACCGATTGGAGATAGCCGATTTTGGCTTCCATATTACTGACAATGGACTCGTTAAGAAGGCTGTTCTCCTCCCCATATCTCATAGCCTGCTCGTACGCGGTGATGGCACGCACTATCTCAAGGACATTCTCCAACTGTTTGGCCTCATCCAGCAGCTTGTTGAACTGCAGCTGCTTGTTTCGCTCAATTTTCGACTCGAAAACCCGAATGACTTCCTCGCCCATACTCAATTCCTTACCATACCCCACAGCGGTCTGGTACTGGTCGATAGCGCACTCGTAATCTTTCTGTTGGGTGCAAGCCATAGCCGCGGCTTCGGACTCATAGAAACGGCGTACCTTCATGGAGTCATGCTTAACCAGGACATTGACAATACTTTCAATATTGACGACCGTATCAACTTTCACCACGATAGGAGCAATATCCACATTGTTTTTGGCTTTGGTAGCGATAATCGGTTTGAAGGTCTTCAACAAGTTTGTTGCTTCCTTCCGACATTTTTCAGGATTGCCCGGTGTGTTGACAATATACATCAACTGCTTGCGCGCCTCGTCCAGTTGTTTCTTGTCCTTTGATTTTTTATACTTGTCATACAATTTACCCGCCGACTGGATTCGATCAGAGCAATCTTGGGCGTAAACGGTGCATAATGGCACACATAAAGCCATCAGCAAAATAACAGCAATTCTCTTCATATTAGTCTATGTTCTTTTAATCCTCCGATATGTAAATATATTGTATGGAATCGATGAGGGTGTTCACCTCACTATTATCGTTGATTTGTTTGGCGAATTTCAGATAGTTGAGCACATTCTGACGCAAACCGTTTTCGAGGAATGCCCCAGAAAAGTTCCGTTTTGCTTCCGCAAGGCAATAGTCGTACATATTACCCCTCATGACATTAATACTATCGACGTAGTAAGATTCCTGAAACTCAGAATTCCGTCTCAGCTGTGCACTGTCGAACAGGACAAGTGCCTGCTGGAACTTGGCGAGCTGCCCTTGCGTGTTATTCATACCCTGCTGATAGGATTGCACGCCCCGGCGGTAGAAGCTCATGACCTCTTCGTATTCTGACTGTTGGGCTTTTTTGCTGTGTCCGAGAAATACAAATAGCACAACAACCAAAACCGTGAGGAAGACACCTGCTCCGGCAGCAATTCCAATAATCAGCCATTTGGATAAGGGTTTCTTGCTGTTCAATTGAGATGAGGATTCTTTAGCCACCACAGTATTGGCACTTGCAGAGGTGTTGTTTTTCAAATTCACCGTTTTAGCACTTGCTGAGCTGCCATTATTGGGCGAAGTGTTGCGCAAGTCATCCATGAACGCCCCGACAGTCTGGTAACGGTCGGTAGTTTTGAGCTGCATCGCCTTCATGATGGTCCGGTTCACCTCGTCGGGGATTTTCGGATTCAGCATTTTGGGCTCCACCATTTCCTCTGTCGTCCGGGCAGCGGCTTCCAGCGGCACTTGTCCGGTGAGAATGTAATAAAGGGAGGCTCCTAATGCGTAGATATCCGTATAAGAGCCTTTCCTACTATTGGCGGTATATTGTTCCGGCGGAGCATATCCGTGGGTGAGCATCGACGTGTGCATCTGGGTTTTGTCCTGCTGAAACTCGCGGGCGGAACCGAAATCTATCAGGATGGCCTTGTATTCGGCAGTAATCATGATATTTTCGGGCTTTATGTCGCGGTGCAGCAGGTGTTTCTCATGGAGGTATCGCACCGCGTCTGCCACTTGCGCCATGTAGTTTATCGCTTCCGGAGTTGTCACCGGACCATTATTATGCACAATGCTTTGCAGGCTGCGTCCCTCAATGAAGGGCATGACCATATAGGAGGTGTTGTTCTCGTCAAAGATATCAATCACTTCCACGATATTGGGATGATGGAGGGTGGCCAGGGTTTGTGCCTCCTTGACGAATGCCTGACGGTATTTTTCATACTTTTCTTCGTCAATTCCCTGTAGCTGTATGGTTCTGGCCACGGTGTTGCGCACACAGCGACCAGCCAGAAAGTATTCCTTGATGCAAACAGCTCTGTTGAGGCCTGTCTGCACGGCTTTATAAGTAATGCCGAAGCCACCCTCTCCGATTTTCTTCTCTATGATATACTTGCCGGCGTTGAGGGCCGTGCCGGGCAGGAGTTCTTTGTAAGTTTGAGCGTATTCGTCCATATCTGACAATGATGCCGTGACACTATGATAATTATTATCACGGTCTCTTTATAAATAATAATAAAGGAGATCGAGAGGAGAATCCATGTCTAATGCCACAATAAATATGATAACAACTATCTTTATCAATAAACCTACGGCACCCAACACCAAGCCGGCGACACCAAGTCCACGGCTTTTTTCTTTGCGGCATAATGAGACAATACCGAAAATAATAGCCAACAAGCTAAAGCCGACCAAGCCGAATATCAACGATGGAATTCCAAAGCCGTTACCTTTTTTGGGCTGTTCAACAGGAGGGTATTCCGAACCACCATTGGCAGGATCTGGCACGTACGTAGGGCCTCCCATACCTTTTAAATAGTTCATCCATGGCAACATGGTATTGCCTATGCGCACCATATCATTACTGTTCAATTTCATTTTCCCGGATCTGCGCACACCGTTTACAAACGTGCCGTTTTTGGAGTTCAAGTCAACCACCCAATAGTCACCGTTTTCATCCTGGATAAACTCACAATGGGTTCCGCTAACGTATTGGTCGTTAGAAATCACGATGTCGTTACTGGAACTGCGTCCTACTTTAATCATTTTCATACTCTTAAAAATTATTGGTTAATACTTCTTTCTTTTCATATAATCTTTTATAGCATCGGAGAACTCCCGGCACGATTGGTAGCGTGCGGAAGGCTCCTTGGCCAAGGCGCGCTCGACAATAAACTGTAATTCATTGCCGATGTGCGAATAGTATTGTTTCATCTGAGGTGTGGGTTGATTCTTCACATTCCACTTGATTTCAGCTATGTTCTTGCGCGGATCAGGGTTATTGGAGGTGAACGGCTGCTGGCCTGTGAGCATCTCAAACAGCATAACGCCCAGCGCGAAGATGTCGGTATATTTGCCCACACGGCCTCCTTTTTCCGCTTGTTCAGGTGGCATATAGGCGGGGGTGCCGAATCCTTCACCACTTGTGCTTGTACTGGCATTCTTCATACGCGATGCAATACCCAAATCGATGAGTTTCAACTTCCCGTTCGGCTGAATCATCACATTGTTGGGCTTGAGATCCAAATGCAAGATGCCTTTGTTATGTATATACGATACCGTGTCCAAAATCTCAAGAAACATGGGCAGCGCTTTTTGTTCCGGAATCAGCCCGATTTCCCTGTATATATACTCTTCCAGGCTCCTACCCTTAACAAATTCCATGACAATAAACATCTGAGAGGTCTCTTTCAGATCAATAAAATCGACCAACTTTGGGATGTTTGGATGTTGCAGGTACAAATACAGCTGCGCCTCCACATTCTTGAATTTCTCTCTGATGACAGGATTCTTGAAGTGTCGTATCTTCAGCTCCTTGATAGCTACCGGGAAGCCGCTCCGCAAATCCACCCCCCAATAGACGTTGGCGGTGCCGCCTGAAGCGATCAGGTGGTCAATGTCGTACCATGGTAATTTAGGCAGATTATTCATTATTCATTGTGGTTATTTGTGTCGGATTGGGTCTCTGGGGAAGCTGGCTGAGGAGCTGGCTCTTGTCCGCTTTCGGCCGGCTTAGCATTCTCATCCTTATCTTCAGCAACTGATTTCTGAGCTCTTTTCAAAGCATTAATAATCCGTTCTTTCTGTGCATTATCTGCTTTTTTAAATTCATTACGGATGACCTCCTTTACCTTCTGACCTCTGGGAACACCATAGTTCAGATCATCACATGCTTGAGCCGCCTGCTTATCGGATAAAGTTGGCAACAGGTCATAGAAATCTTCGGTCAGTTGTGTTTCTTTTTTTGCATCCTGTTCTCCTTTTTGCGCCGCTGACTTTGCGCTGTCTGCAGTCTTCACTCTCTCTTCTGCCGTTTCTTTTGCTTTTTTTTCAGCTGCCGCTTGCTCTTGTGCCGCCTGGGACTCATTTTTTAATCTTTCTATATCACTCTGAAGTTTGGACACTTCAGCTTCTATTGCTTTAAGATTACGATCGGTCTCTTCTTTCTTCTTGCGCATCTCCTCAGCTTTGGCAAGATCTTCCTTGGATTGTGATTCCGCAGCCTTGCGCAAGGCTTTCTCATACTCCTTATCCGCCTCAAGAGCAGCCTTTTGGGCATTTTCCAATGCTTCTTGCTGTTTTTCGACTTCCTCTTCCGCTTTTCTGATGTCTTCCAATTCTATTTTCTGCTTCCGGTCATGGTAAATCTTCCACCCAACACCACCTGCCACAGCCAACAATGTCACAGCTGCTGCAATGATGACGAAAATAAGCCAAAGCTTGGGCTTCCGATTGCGATTGGGTTGTTGGGGAATAGAGGTGGATTGAGGGCCTGAAGGCGGTGTCGGGTTCCCAAAACCCTGGTTTGGCTGACTGCCGAAATAGCATTGCCAGGATAATACCGTATCACCTATTCTCAATTCATCCGTAACTTGCAACGGGACTTTCCCCGTTATGCGACGACCGTTTACAAACGTTCCGTTGGTGGAGTTCATATCCACCACCGAATAGTTACCATCGTCATCCATGACCATTTGCAGATGATTGCGGCTCACCTTCACGTCATCCACAACGATGTCATTGTGTTCTTTACTTCTTCCTATTGTTACTACTTTCATTGAATATTATATTAGTAATGGATTTCTTGTTATTTTTATCATCACCTCGCTGCAACTGTTCAAGTTCAGTTTGCTTTTGTTTTAACTCCTGCTGCTTCATTTCTTTAAGTTTATTATTATTCTCGATTTTATTTGAAGCAGTTGTTTTCACATCTCCAGATTGATTCTGGTCAAGTTTTGATTGTGCAGATGCAATCTCTTTCTCGGCGTCAGCTATTTCCTGTTTTATAGCTGCAATCTCATTTTCAAGCTTATTAATACCGGCAACATCCTTATCTACAGAAATTTCTTTACCATTCTGTTGTTTATAGTTTCCCATCCATTTATATGCAAACACACCAGCCACGCCCAGCGCGACCATCACCGTAAAAGCTATGGCGATAATCAAGAAAACCTTGGCTACAGTTTTCCCTCCATTCCTCTTCACGCTTATTTTTGTTGTTTTCGCCGGGTTATAGTACTGGAAGCTCCTTTCGTGCCCTTTAGGCCAAGGATCGTGGTCTACCTGTATCAGTTCAACCGTGCAGTTGTCCTGTCCACCGGGCCGCACCGTTTCCCCTTCCATGGCAAGATTGATAAGCATCTCGCCCTTGGCCTCCACGGAGCTGTCTTGTTGCAACACATTTTCTATGGTGCGGTCAGGGATCATGCCGGAAAGGCCGTCACTGCAGATCAGGAAAGTGTCCCCGACTTTCGGATGTCCGGAATTGAACGAGGGAACCAAGTTAGAGCTGGGCACCACGCCCAGGGCTTTGAGAATGCGGTTCTTGTGAGGATGAGTCTCAGCCTGTTCATCGGTAATCGCCCCACTATCCACAAGGGTTTGCACGTAGGAGTGGTCCTTGGTGATGCGGTTCAGCGTCCTCTCCTCCCCATGATACAGGTATATGCGACTGTCGCCCACATGCGCAAGATACGCACCATCGCTCTGCAACAATAAAATGCAAGCTGTGGTGCCCATTCCCTTGAGCTCGGGATTGTTGTCGGCCTCTCCCAGAATCTGGTCATTGGCACGCCTGAGGGCACCGTCAAGGGCGGACAAAGGGTCGTCGTATTTATTCTCTTGGAGATATTCAATAATATTTTTCACGGCAATACCGGAAGCTTTGGCCCCGCCCACATGGCCACCCATACCGTCGCACACCACAAACACATCCCCATTGGGCGTCTTCAACGCCCAATCCCAGCTGTCTTCTTGTGCTGTACGCACGTTTCCGATGACACCTTTCTTGAAAATATTTTCCAAATTATTTACTAAACCCATAATTTTTCGTTTTGATCAAATAATTCATCACACATCTTGCACACCAGCCATTCGCTTTGTCAGTTCATTCAGTAATTGGCACCGGGCAATATTTGTTACCGTTTGCCACACTCATTTTTTTTATTATTCAGTACTATCTTCAACACACTTATTATAAGCAATATCACACCCGCAATCACCAACAGGACGCCGAATGCAGAGGCCCTCAAAGCCAATGCTACAATCAACCCGCCAAGAATCATAGACACACTGACAGTGAGGCTTATAATCATCCCCGCACTGATGTCGTCATAACTATCTTTCGAATCCGTCACCGTCGGGTTCATGCCACCAGTCTCAGTCTCATTCCCATTCGTGTCATCATCACCAGCGCCAAACAACTCTGGGGCAAAAGGCATCTCATTGTCCGGATCAAAATACATCCGCCATGGCAGTGTGCTGTTACCGATCCGTATCACATCGTTCTGATTCAAGTCAATTTCCCCGCTGATCTTCTGTCCATTGACGTACGTCCCATTGGTACTGCCGAAGTCTGACAAGGAAAAATGCCCGTCATCATGCTGAATAATCTGCAAGTGGTAACGAGAAGCATGAGTGTCTTTGATAACCACATCGTTATCCTCGTTCCTACCTATCGTCACCACTTTCATACAGATACTATTAATTAATTAATTGATAATTACAAATCAGCCTTTTAAATTATAATCGTGACAGAGCAGATTCATGGACTTGATGAGTTTGGCCACATAGATAAGAGGACCAATGCCCAACAGCAATCTGCCGAAGAAGCCCCATCCCCAAAATGTACCAACTCCAAATTTATAATCGATTCCTCTACGGAACAACTCATTTTTGACACGACTGGCCAAATTGCTGTGCCATACCAATGAATAAATACCTAATGTAACCCAACTGAGCAGGAAAAACATCAGACAATAATGCTTGGTGTGCCGATTGTCGTACGGCGTTGCAATGGTATTAACATCCTTGACCATACGAGTCCACACAATAATGGAATAGACACCCAGTGTAACTATCGACAGCAGGAAGTATTTCCAAAAACCGCGATTTTCGTCCAAAAGTTTTTTTGAATTCAAATCAGGTTCCTTCACTTGGGCTGCCGGTTGGAAATACTGTCGCCAGGAAACAATTGTGTCCCCGACAACAACAACATCATTCTCTTGCAAAAGCACTTCCCCACTAATCTTCCGTCCATTGATATTCGTACCATTGGTACTTCCGAAATCGGAAAGGGTGAAGTGTCCGTCATCATGCTGTATCACCTGACAATGATGTCTGCTCACTTTCGGGTCATTGACACACACTTCGTTTTCAGGGCTTCTCCCTATTGTAATGACTTTCATAAAACTGTAAATTTCATATTAAACATAAAATGTAACAACCGCCTCGCCAAGGCCTATCATGTCGCCACTCCTAAGCGTGCACTGCTGGAAGAACTGGCCGTTCACAATAATGCCCTGTGTATAGGACTTGCTTCTGTTTATGACTTCAAAAGAAGTCCCGTTGAAGCGGATTTCCGCATGAAGACCTGACACGGTCTGATGAGACAACACCACATCATTGTCCTTATTCCGGCCAAGTTTGGTCACAACCTGACTGATTGTGAACGGGAATGAGGAGCCATCCACACTGCATTGCAACCGGGGGAACATGTTCTTGGTGTGCATCAGTTGCAAAAGTCTGTTGTACTCCGCTTCTTGCACTTTCCTTTCCTCTTCTCTTTGTTTTTCCACCTCTTGCTGTCTCTGCCTATTTTCCCAATCGGCCCGGTCTTGCTTTGCCACATCAATTTCCTGTTGCAGATGGGCCTTGTTCTCCGCCTCTCTCTTCTTGCGTTTTTTTGAATTATGCACCAAAAGCAATACCGCCAAAACAATCAAGGAAATGAGCAAAAACAACAGGAAGATGAAAAGGAACCAGTGTTCTTTAACCCACAGCCCGAATGTCATGTTGGGTGCAACAAAAGCCGGAACATTCTGCGCGACCTTATTGACTGACAAATTCAAACGATGGGGTTTTCCGTCTCTCTTCGCATCAGTTGTAAAGGAAATTCTGTAATCCTGTCCGGCGCAGTTTGCATCCAAATTCTCATAGATATCCTGTAGATCCAAGACAGCTGCACTAATCATTCTGTCTTTCAACATGACAGTCTGTCCGTATGTGCTTTCCGCCAAGGAATTCACCTCAGGAGTATTTCCTGCCAACTGATAGTATTTGACCACGTAGATAGGGATGCCCGCCTCCACGGCGTTTTTCCTAACCGTTTCCATCTCCGTGCTTGCCCCGGGAGCTTTCATGTTCAGTCCAGCAGTAACCACAACAATGATTCCGACCCGATCCGAAGGCTCTTTCTTAAGCATATTGATACCCTCATTAATTGCCAGATACAAATCGGTTTCCAACGGATGCTCATCACTACGGAAAACCCGGGTACTCCTCTCATATCCTGCGACTGAGGACACCAATTGGTCCGTATTTGAAGTAAACTCCGGCAACAGGGGTTTCAAGACACTCTTTTCGAAATCTGATTTGCGGTTGAAGACAGCCACATTAAACTCCGTTGACTGGTCAAAAGACGTACTATTGAAAAAGTTCGCCAGCAACCATTTCGTACTCTCTGACTGGTTGCGATGGCTCTTCATGTCTTCCCAAAGAAAAAGGACGCTCTTTTTATACGTCTCGTTCTCTTGTGGCATAACACGAAACAGGAAATCAATATTCTGTCCATTCTCATCTGTCAGAACGAACATTGACCTATCCAGAACAACCGGGTCAGGCGAGTTCCAGACAAAAGATACCTGAGGATAGTTGCTGGTATTGTATTCTCCCTTGACACCTCTTTGGGGTTGGGCAAAAAGCGTTAAACCCAGGAACGGTGTTAAAAACAGGAATAAAAATCTACGCATACAATCGATTTTAGATTAGAAAGATGTTCTGAACTTGAACAGGGTTTTCCCCATACGTATCATATCCCCATCCTTAAGATAGCGGGGTTCTAACTCAATATCCTCATCATTCACAAAGGTTCCATGAGAAGACTGGCTGTCAGTAATGGAATATTTTCCTGCTCTGAACAGAATAACGGCATGTCTGCCGGACACCATGTTGTCATTGACCGAGATATTGCAATCCACATCACGACCAATGATGTTGCGGCCTTCATACAATTTGAAATCGGCCCCCATAGCATCCAATGTATATGACACTAACCAGCCCACCAATTTACGGGTCTCGCGGTAGCCGCCTTGTACCATATTTGGCACGTTACCAGGAGTGACATTTTCCGTTTCCTCCTCATCACCAAATACCGTATGAGAACTGGGCTTGGGTGCTCTGGGGGCAACCATCGGGTTATTATCTACCACTGTGGTATTGGCAACACCTCCATTACCAGACATTACCTGTGTCGTTCCACCATCAAGCATGGAATCTGTAGGCACAGCCCCACCTCCTAGACCAAAAACTTCTGTTCTTGCAGGGTTTCCATTTTCATTGTTGCCCGCAGGTTTGCAATAAGGGCATTGAGCTCCTTGATAGTAGTGTCCATTAGGACATTGTTTGTATTCGTTTGCCATAATCTAATAATTTTTGATAATTTTACTAACAACAATAAGTTAATTTTTTCTATTACAAAAAAACAAAAAAACCTTCATATCCTGCACATAACAACCTAATTTGTTTTATCGGAAATACTAATTTATTTTATTGTAAAAGTAATATTATAAATTTGATTACCTGACACAAAAAAAGGCAACATTGAAAAACATTGCCTTGAATTGCTATATCATTCAGAAAAAAAAATCACACAACAGTTCTAAAACTGCTTTAGAAAACACGTTTGTTCAGTTGTTCCGAACAGTCCTTGAAGAAATCGTGGTCCAAGGCACGGCTGATTTTAAAGAGCAGCGGCAGGGTAAGCCACTGCGAGCGGAAGGCCCTGTACAGGTTCTCAGGAGTGCAGTTAACTTGCTTGGCCAACCAGACAGCCGTACGTCCCTGCCGCTCCAATTCCGCCTTTATCTGCTTTCCAAGATGCAGATCAGCTACTGGTATGTGATCGTTTCTATTCATATCTATACCAAATTGGAAAATCCCATGAACGCCATGGCCAGAATGCCGGCGGTGATGAGCGCGATGGGCACGCCTTTCATCCCCTTGGGAATCTCAACCAGCTCCAGTTGCTCGCGGAGACCGGCAAAGATGACGATGGCCACCGTGAAGCCTATGGCGATGAACACCGAATAGATTGTGCTATCGATGACAGAAAAGCCATGAGCGGCAATAAGTGGTTGCTCGGTCACCTTGATGGCAATACCCAGCACCGCACAGTTCGTGGTGATCAGCGGCAGATACACGCCCAAAGCCCTGTACAACGACGGGCTCAGCTTCTTGAGCATGATCTCCACCATCTGCACGAGGGCGGCAATCACGAGAATGAAGACGATGGTCTGCAAGAATGTAATATCCAGGGGGACCAAAACATATTTCTGGAGTGCGGAAGTCACCAACGTGGCTAATGCCATCACAAAGATGACGGCCACACCCATACCCAAGGCTGTGTTCACTTTGCTGGAAACACCCAGGAACGGACAAATACCGAGGAACTGCACCAATATGATGTTGTTGACGAGGACAGCTCCGATTAACATTAACATATATTCCATAATTTCAATTTTTACAAGTTGGTTTTTGTAGAGACGCAAAATTTTGCGTCTCTACCATTGTTTGTGATTATTTTGCGGCACACATTTTATTTTTGCGTTTGGCCTCCACCCGGCTGATGATATGGCGCATCAGGGCCATGATGAAACCGAGCACGAGGAACGCGCCGGGAGCCAACACGAAAATCAAAATATTGTAGTCCGCAGGGATGAACTGGTGGCCCATGAACGAGCCTGCACCCAGCACCTCACGCACCGCGGCGATGAGCACCAGCGAAATGGTGAAACCGATACCCATGCCAAGTCCGTCCAGAATGGAATCGAATACGCCGTTCTTGTTTGCGAAAGCCTCCGCACGGCCCAACACAATGCAGTTCACCACAATCAACGGGATGAACACGCCCAGACTCTCGGACAACGCGGGCACAAAGCCTTGGATGATCAAATCCACCATGCTCACAAACGTGGCGATGATGACAATGTAGCAGGGGATGCGCACCTTGTCGGGAATCACATTCTTGAGCAGGGAAATGATGATATTGGACATCAACAGCACGAACGTGGTGGCAGCACCCATACCGAGGGCGTTGTTCACCGAGGTGGTCACAGCCAGCGTGGGACACATACCGAGCACCAGAATGAGGCTCGGGTTCTCCTTGAAAAATCCTTTGGTTAATATCTTAATCTTACTCATAACAAGCCTCCTTTACTGTCTTAAAAACGTTATAAGCTCTCTGCACCGCATCGCAGTATGCGCGTGAGGAAATGGTGGCTGCGGTGATGGCATCCACATCGCCCCCGTCTTTGGTTACCTGCAGCTTGTACTGCGCAGGGTCCTGGTTGTTGAACTGCTTGGCAAAGTCGCTTTTGCTCTTGTTGATCTTGTCGCCCAGACCCGGGGTCTCGGCTGCCTTGATGACTTCCGTGTTCAGAATCACACCTTCGTCGTCAAAGCCGACCATAAGGTCGAAACGGCCGGCGAAGGCCTTCTTGGTGAAGGTTTCCACACCCATGCCGAACAGGGTGCCGTCATTGTTGATTGCCCTGTGGACGAGGATGTCGTCACCCTCGTAATTGATGACGGTATCTTTGATGGAGCCCTCAAAGCCGGGCAGGACATCGTTCAGGGCTTTCTCTTTCTTCTGGGACTGGGACAATTCAATCGGTCCCTTGGCAAGGGCATAGACACCCGTAAGGGCCAACCCTGCCACCAGGGCTATGGCAGTCAGCACGACCACCAGCTTTATCAATGATGCTTCTTTCTTTTGTGCCATACTCAAAATGTTTTAGGGTTATTTAGCATACGTTTTCGGCTTGAAAGCTCGGTTGATGAGCGGCACAAGCGCATTCATAATCAAGATGGAGAAGGAAACACCTTCGGGGTAGGCACCGAACATACGGATGATGATGGTGAACAGACCGCAACCGCAGCCGAACACAATCATGCCCCAAGGTGTCATCGGGGAAGTTACCATATCCGTGGCCATGAAGCAGGCACCGAGGATGAGACCGCCGGCGAGCACATGGAAGAACGGATTTGCGTATTGCGTGGAATCAATGAGCCAAAAGATGCCGGCAAACACGAATACAGTTAGGATGAAGGATACCGGAATATGCCAGGTGATGACCCTGCGGATCAGCAGGAAGATGGCGCCGATGAGCAGGGCGATGGCGGACACTTCACCGAAGCTGCCTCCCATCTGGCCCACCAGCATGTTCATGTAGGTAGGCATTTCCACATTGGCACCCTCCTTGAGGATTCCCAGTGGTGTGGGCCCCGTAACGACATCGGCGGCAAAGCTCCATATCGGGGTTGGCACCGGCCAAGAGGTCATGGCCACCGGGAAGGCGATAAGCAGGAACACGCGGGCCACGAGCGCGGGGTTGAAGGGGTTGTGTCCCAACCCGCCAAACGGCATCTTGGCAATGCCAATGGCCACGATGGCACCCACCACCATCATCCAGATCGGAAGGTTGGCGGGCACGTTGAACGCGAGCAGCACACCCGTCACCACGGCAGAACCGTCGCTGATGGTGGGCTTCACCTTCATGATGAAACGCTGGATGAGGTACTCGAAAAGTACGCAGCATCCAACTGAAACCAAGGTTAAAATAATCACCGGCAGTCCAAAATAGAAAATGGACACCAAAAACGCCGGCATTAACGCAATCACCACTGACCACATGATCTTCTGTACAGACTCGTCACTGTGGACGTGCGGCGAACCGGAAACATTTAGTAATCTGTTCATTTATAATAACTTTTTAAATATTATCTCTTACTCTCTACTCTTTTACTCTTTACTCCCTACAACTGCCCCTTCAATGCCAACAGCTCATACTTGGCCTTCAGCAACTGGATATTGTGCAGTTCCTGATTCATCAACGACTGCATTTCATCGTTGTGCTGGCGGATATAATCGATGGCGGTAATGGTTCCGTTGACCAACTGGCTGGAGTAGGTCTTGGTCAGCGACTTGTATTTCTCGGCAATCTCCTTGTCCAACACCAACAGTTTCTCAATACGGTTGATTTCATTCAATTTGTCCTGTATGGCTATCTGGTTCGATTTCTTGAAGTCCTCCTCCTGGCTCTTCAGGATGCTCTTCTGGATGTCAATCACTTTGCCCACGCCGGTGGTTCTCGCCCAGTCGATCAGGGGAATGCGCAAGTTCACACCCGCCATGTAGTACCAGTCGGGGCGGTTGAAGTAGAACTGGTAGTCGGGGCGACCGTAACCGCCGGTGGCGAACAGGGATATCTTCGGAAGGCTGTTGGAAAGGTGCAGTTTACGTTGGAAATCCATCTGTTTGGACTGGTTTTCAAAGATGGCGAACTCCAACCGTTGGGAGGGTTCGGAAGCATTCGTTTCCGGCACGGTCGGGATTTCAAATTCGGAATGGCTCAGGTCATGTCCCGTCAAGATAGACAAGGAAGATATGATGGACTCCCGTCTGGAAACGAGCTCGTCATGGTTCTGCTGCATTTTCAGCGCTTCCAACTCCAACTGTGACAAGGTGTTCTGGGGAATCACGCCCTCCTTCAACAGCACCTTGAGTTGGTTGATCTGATCGTCGAACGTGCTCTGCACATTTTCAATGATTTCCATCTGTTTCTCCACAATCAAAAGATTCAGATACAGGGAGATAACATTGGATTTTATCTCATTGATGGACAAGTCAATCTTATAAATCTCAGCATCATTCTGCAGGCGGGCGTATTTTCTTCCGTAAAAAGACTTTGCGCCGTCGAACAGGGATTGCTCCAAATCCAAGCCGATATGATACTGCATACGTGCGATGGCAGGCGTTTCCTCAAACGGAGGCTGAAGCAGGATGTCGTTAAGCATGTCAGGCACATCCGACTGGTAAGCGAACCGGCCGCCGATGGAGAGTTTGGGATACAGGTGTGAAGAAGCGTTATGGAGACTTGTTTGCAGGATTTGTTCGTTAAGTTCCTTCTGGACATTGGCTGAAGTCTGGGCCACCGCCCACTGCTGGCACTGGTCTATGGTGACGATTTCCTGTGCAAACAGACTGGAAAACAATAAGATAATTATAGAAATCAGGTAAAATTTCTTCATACAAAAACTCTAATATAACTCGTATTTTATAAAACCTGCAAAAATACATTTTTTTGATGAAAAATCGGAAATGTTATTGTAATAATATATTTTTGTAAATATTTGGAATATTGTGGTAGCGAAAAGACATTTTTGTATCTTTGCAGGCTAAAATTTAACATGAATTGAAGAAGCAAGACATTCAAAAAGTTAAAGACGCCTTGCAGCATACCAGGCGGATTGCTGTCGTGTTCCATTTCAACCCGGATGGCGACGCAGTAGGTAGCGCATTGGCGTTGTATCATTATTTCAAGGATGACGGATATGAGGTTTCTGTAGTCTCCCCCAACCCATTCCCGAGTTTTCTGCACTGGATGAAAGGCAGCGACCAAATCATCATTGCACAAGAGAACCTCACCAAGGCCCGCAAGGCCATCAAGGAGGCCGACATGCTGTTCGTGGTGGACATGAACGCGCCGCACCGCGCAGGACAGGACCTCCAGAACACCATCGCCAAGTGCAAGGGTTTCCGCGTGCTCATCGACCATCATGTGCAGCCAGAGCTGGATTGCGATGTGATGTACTCCACCCCGCAGACGAGCTCCGCGAGCGAGCTGGTATATCACTTCCTGTACCGTTATCTCACCCCTAAGCGCAAGTTCACGCGCCCCATTGCCGAAGCGCTTTACGTGGGCATCATCACGGACACCGGCTCCGTCACGTACGCGTGCGACCACCCGAGCACCTACGATGTGCTGCGCAAGCTCATCGCCTCCGGCATCAACGGGGAGGCCATCCACCGGAAAGTGTATGACAACTACACCGAAAGCCGCATGAAACTGCTGGGACTCGCCCTGTCGCAACGCCTGACCGTGATGGCCGACTACGGGGCATCCTACATGTATCTGACCAAACAGGATCTCAAAGACAACAACTTCCAAATCGGCGACACAGAAGGTTTTGTCAATTACGGACTGTCCCTCAACACGGTGCATTTCACCGCATTCTTCCTCGAACGTGATAACCGCATCCGTTTTTCATTCCGCTCAAAAGGCGAGGTCGATGTAAACCTCTTCGCCCGCAAGTATTTCAACGGCGGCGGGCACCACAATGCCGCCGGTGCGTTTTTCGACGGGACAGTGGATGAGGCCATCCAACATTTTGTAAACTCGGTCAAGGCAGAAGTAAAGCCTGCCCGCAAAACAAGAAACAATCGCAAATAAGTGTTTTTCAATCCCAAGCATACGATCCTTTCGTGCCTGATTTTGGGCGCACTAACCCTTGCCGGATGCCACGACCGCGAGACCGGAAAGGTTGTGACTACCAACCAAGCACCCAAGGAGGACAAAGAGAAACCTTATATTGAAGGGAACAAGGAGATCATGCGACTGGAGCAAGAGGAGATGGAGCTGTTCATCAAACGCTATGGTTGGAACATGCAACACAGCGGCACCGGATTGTATTACCAGATTCTCGCCCCAGGGCACGGAGAGCTGTTTCACGAGGGAGATTCCGTGACGTTGAAGTACCGCACTTTTCTGCTGACCGGAGAGCGACTCTACGACTCCGAAAGCGACGGGATGAAGACCTTCAAGGTGGCGCGTTCCGAAGAGATTGTGGCTTTGCACGAAATCGCCACGCTGCTGCGCCCCGGCGCAAAAGCCCGCCTCGTCATCCCCTCACACCTCGCCTACGGCGTGAGCGGCGACGGCAACAAAATCAACGGGCGAATGCCTATTGCGATGACGGTGGAGTGCTGTGAAAGATGAGTGACCGGAGACTGAAGACTAAAACTTTAAAAACTTTATAACTTTACGAACTTTACGAACTTTACGAACTTTACGAACATTACAAACTTTATAAACCAATATTTTCATGGAAGAAGAAAAATTTGAACAAGAAGAGAATGTCACGACGAATGAAATTCAAGAAGAAATCAAAGAAGAAGTGACAGAAATTCAAGAAGAAGTAACCGAACCCGTTGCGGAAGACGCCACCCTTATGGAGGAGGTACCGCCCACAGACGATGACCATGTGGAAAATCCCACCGTTCCGCTTTCGAGAAAAAGACTCTGGATCATCGTGGCCGCTGTGATCGGCGTGTTGGCGGTGGCCGCACTGGTTTACTGCCTTACTGGCGGATGCAGCAAATACAAAGGGTATAAGAAAGACCGCACCACCGGCATCTACTACCAGTTCTTCGGCGACATTCATGATACAGCCGCCATGCCCAAGACGGGCGACTTGGTAGGCATTCTGTTCTCCCTACGCGCCGGCGACTCAGTTCTCATCCCGATGAGTCCTAACGAGATGCTGATGGACTCTCTTTACAATGGCGACATTTTCAGTGCTATCCGCATGATGCACGTGGGCGACTCCGCCTCTTTCATCCTGGACGGTCCTGAGTTTTTCAGACATTTCATGCAGGACACCGTGTACCCGTTCGGCAAGGATCCCCTCTATTTCGATGTCAAGTTGTACGGCCAGATGCCAGCTGCCCAATTCCAGCAGATGCGAGCCGATTATGAGAAGATGATGATGGAAAAACAGGCCGAAGAGGCGGAAAGTATCAAAAAGTATGTGGCAGACAACAAGATCAATGTCGAGCCGACTCCGGAAGGCATTTATATCATGACCACCAAGAAAGGCACCGGAGCACAGCCGCAACCCATGCAGACGGTCACCGTGCATTACACGGGCAAGCTTCTGGACGGCACTGTATTCGACAGTTCCGTGAAGCGCGGCGAGCCCTTCTCTTTCATGTTGGGTGCAAGACAAGTCATCCCGGGCTGGGAAGTAGCCGTATCCAGAATGCATGTGGGCGAGAAGGTCACCGTACTCATCCCTTCCGACTTTGCTTACGGAGAGAGAGGCAACTACGCCATTCCACCGTTCTCCCCGCTCGTGTTTGACATTGAATTGTTAAGCGTTAAGGACTCTGAATAGAACATGAGACAGCTGTCGTTCCGCCATATCGCCACGCTCCTGCTTGGGTTTGTGTTCCTGCTTTTTGCCTCCTGCAAACACAACAAGGATGCTGCCAGCAAAAAAATCAAGGAGAACAAGCCGTCCGCCGAAGCTGTGACCGTAACCCACAAGGACCCCATCCAGATTCCCGTACAAGCATTCGACACGGCCTGTTACTACTTTGGTATGGTGGAAGACAATTGCTACTACTTTAAAATCAACAAAACAGACGAAAAATCCATTTCAGGGCACTACTATCCAGTCGGGAAATCCGCCTGGCTGGAGGCAGTGCCCTTCTCCATCGTTTACGAGAACCAGGAGTATCACTTCCTGGCAAACGGCACTGATAAAGAGATCCGATTCCAACTTGTCCTAGACACGGCCTCCATATCCGGCCAAGTTACTACAAGCTTCTCCAATATTGACATGCAGTCGTTCTTCTTTGAACCATACGCCGAACCTCCTTTCACAGAATACAGTTCGAAACGATTCAAAGAAGATTTGTTCCAGTACGAGGTTCTGAACAATGTGGTCTATGGCCAAGGCAAGGGCTATTGGGCGTCCTACCCAATGAACGACTCCAAATACCTCAAGATGCTGACCCAGACCATCATCAAAACCGCCTCCTACAAGAATCTGGATTTGGACATGGACATATACATGCCTGAAGGTGACACCTTGGCATTGCATCCGCTGATCGTGTTCATCCACGGAGGATCCTTCTATTTTGGAGACAAGGGAGCCCAGACCATGTCGCAGTGGTGCGGGCATTTTGCCAAGGCCGGCTATGTAACAGCCTCCATCAACTATCGGTTGGGGTTCCAGTTCACCAAGGCCTCCATCCAGAAGTGCGGGTACATGGCCATTCAGGATGCACACGCAGCCATTCGTTTTCTGGTGGCGAATGCGGACAAATACGGCATTGACACTTCCGCCATATTCGTGGCTGGCACGAGCGCCGGAGCCATCACGGCCCTCAACGTGGCATATCTTACCAACAGCACCTGTCCACCCTTCGTGAAAAAACATCACCTCGACAGCAAGTTGGGAACTATAGACCGCGCGGACAACAACCTCACCAACACTTTCAGGATCAAGGCTGTGGCCAACATGTGGGGCGCATTGTACGACTTGTCCGTACTGAAAGACAGACGCATTCCCATCATCTCTTTCCATGGCACAGCCGACGAAATCGTCCCGTACGACGAGGGATTTCCTTTCTCATCTTTGAAAAGCGACATCGGAGAGATGCTGTTCGACAAGATGTACGGTTCCAAAGCCATCCACAAGCGCATGGATGACCTGCGCATACACAACGCTTTCTACCCTATTGAGGGCGGGCGGCACTCACCCTACACGGACGCCGACGGAAGCCTCAACTCCACTTACTACTTCATCCAAAACAAGATACAGTCTTTCTTCTTACAGGAATTGAGCGGAAACACCACCATCTCCTACGACAAGCAGAATCCGTCTGAGTTCTCCATTGACAATCCCAACGTAAAATCCTTAAGTTGGAAAGTGGAAGGCGGCTTCATCACCGACCGGCACAAACAAACCATATCGGTACTATGGCGTAACGACAAGTCCCAGCACTCCGTCACCGCATCCGGCATCTTAAACAACGGGGCCACCTTCAACAAAAAGCTCCAGATCAAACATTCTTAACAAAAGGACAAGCACCATCATCACCATGCTTAACCACAGCACCCTTTCAAAATCAGTTCTCATCTGCTTCTGCATACTTTGCCTGTTCGGATGCTCCAAACTCCGCAGCAAAGTGGAGCCGAAACCACATTGGTTCAAGTATTACAGTGCGTTCAGCAACCATGACTATCAGACCTATTTCCTGAACCGGATGGAGAATGACAGTTTGTTTGCGCAAGCGACGTACACCAAATGGTTTTACGGCAGCAATCCCACTCCCGTTTGGACTACCAACGGTTTGCAGGAGCACAGAACCCAAGAACTGATGGACTATCTCTCCCACTCATACGAACATGGCATTCCCGCGTCATTTTTCGATTATGACTCAATCTGCAGCCAAATCAACAAACTGAAAAGCCACCAGGTTCCGAACAACGACAGTTTATACTATTATTTATTTATGCTGGAGCATTCACTGACCAATGCCTACGTGAAATATGCAGAGGCACTGTGCTACGGAGCCACAGATCCCAAAGTGGTAAACGGGGGCAAATGGCTATACGAGATGGCTCCGCGCGACACATCTCTCCACAAGACCCTTACAGACGGTGTAGGCGATGTGGATGCCACATTGAAGGAGCTTCAACCCACCGACACCAACTATGCGCAACTGCAGCACGAGCTGTTGCGCCTCTATCCCATAAAGGACACGGTTTGGAAAAGCATTCCCGTCTGTTCCCTGAAAGCGGGTCAGCAAAGCGACATTATCCCGCTGATTTGCCAACGGCTGCGTATCACAGGGGAATTGCAAGAGGATTTTCCCGACACTGACCGTCTGACACCCGAAGTGTTGGCCGGCATCAACACCTTCCGCGCCGCGAACAACATCCCTGTATGCGACTCATTGGGCAAAGAGACCATCGAGAAACTCAACCGCCCCATATCCTACTATGTGGACAAATTGAGTATCAACATGGAGCGACTGCGTTGGAAAACCAAGGCGGTAAAGGGTGAGAACCGTATCGTGGTCAACCTTCCGGATTTTACGCTTCAAGCATTCTTGCATAACGAGCGGAAGGTATTCACCAAAATCTGTTGCGGGAAAACGCAAAACCCGGCCAACAACCCGTCTCGCGTGCGCAACGGCATCACGCGTGCGTTCAAGGCGGAGACCCCGCTATTGTACAGCGAGATACGGAGAATCGTACTCAATCCTGAATGGAACATCCCGTACGATATCCTGAAAAACGAATACTATCCAAAGCTCTGCAAGAGCAACACGGCAGTGGTCAACCGGGAGAAATTGTACATCAAGGACACGCGGACCGGCAAATACGTGGCTCCGGAGTCCATAGACTGGACCAAAGTGAACCGCAACAACATCCCCTACCGCATGTTTCAAAGTTCAGGACGGCACAACGCCCTGGGAATGGTCAAATTCGACTTCGCCAACACCGAGTCCGTGTACCTGCACGACACCAACAACAAGGGAGCCTTCAAGCGCCGCGTGCGCACATTCAGCCACGGCTGTGTGCGCGTGGAGAACCCGTTCGACCTTGTAGATCTCCTGTATGAATTCAACGAATTCGATGAATGGGAGCTGGAGCGTCTGGGCATGCTTGTCGGCCAAGAGCCCCAAACCAAGAAAGGCGAGAAGTATTTGGAAAAAATGGAAGAGAAAGAAAACGAATACTATGAGAAACTCTCCGACGAGGAAAAGCCATTCTATCGCAAGCTTCGCCCATCCTCCGTCATGCTGTCGCACAAAATGCCCTTGTTCATCGAGTACAACACCTGCTTCGTCGGCGACGATGGCATAATACAATACCGGGAGGACATGTACTATAAAGACGATAACATATTGCACATGATGGGTATAAAATAAAAAAATGTAGGGACGAATAATCATTCATCCCTACATTTTTTTTTGCATTGTGGAATTTTTATTTCAGAAGTCTGAAGAACTCTATCAGAAGATCCCAGCACATCTGCACGGTCTTGATCTCCAGTTTCTCATCAGGAGAGTGCACCCCGCGCAGGGTCGGTCCAATGGAGACCATATCAAGGTCGGGATACTTCTCAGAGAAGAGGCCGCACTCCAGACCGGCATGGATAGCCAGCACCTGCGGATCCTTCTTGAAGAGGTTCTTGTAGGCATCCACGAGCACGCGGAGCACTTCGGAATCGGGATTCGGGTTCCAACCCGGGTAGCCGTCACCGGAAACCACATCCGCGCCGATCATCCAGAAAGTGGTGGACACCTTGTCCACAATAGCCTGCTTGCGTGACTCCACGGAGCTGCGCTGGCTGGTAGTGATGACGATCTTGTCACCATCCTTCTTCACGGAAGCCAGGTTGGTGGATGTCTCCACAAAGCCAGGAATGTCCTGTGACATGGCCTGCACGCCGTGCGGGCAAACGAGCAACGCGTTCAGTATGTCAATCTGGAACGTTTCCTCCAAAACTTTTTTAACAGCATCAGCAGGTTCCATGGTCACGGTCACACCATTATCTGTGGTATGGAATTCATCTTTGTAAGTAGCATCCATCTCCTTGATGTAGGACTCAAGGGATTCAGCATTGACAGCGGGCACTGCCACCACGGCATGACCTTCACGCGCAATGGCATTGCGCAGGTTGCCGGCCTGGATGTCGGCCACGCGGGCGCCGTAGTCGCAGTAGGCGTTCCAAAGCACGCGGGTAAGCAGTTTCACAGCGTTGCCGCGCCCCTTGTTGATGTCGTCGCCGGAGTGTCCGCCCTGGAGGCCTTTTACAGTAATCTTGTAGAAACAATATTCATCCTCCTCCAAATCCTTGACATCCTCATAGTCGCATTCCAGCGTGGCCACCGTGTCCTTGCCGCCGGCGCAGCCGATGAAAAACTGACCTTCGTCCTCGGAATCAAGGTTGATGAGCATCTTGCCGGTCATAAAGCCTGCCTCGAGAGCCTTGGCTCCGGAGAGACCGGTTTCCTCGTCAATGGTGAAGAGGCACTCAATGGGACCGTGTTCCAATTCCTTGTCATCAAGAATGGCCAATGCCATAGCCACGCCGATGCCATCGTCAGCGCCGAGGGTGGTACCTTTGGCCTTGAGCCACTCACCGTCCACGTAAGTCTGGATGGCGTCTTTCTCGAAGTCGAAATTGGTGTCATTGTTCTTCTCGCACACCATGTCCATGTGGGCTTGGAAGATGACAGGGGTGACATTCTCCTTGCCAGGGGTGGCGGGTTTGGAAATCAGCACATTGCCCACCTTGTCACGTTTGGTGGGCAGACCCATGGCCTTGCCGGTCTGCTCCAACCAAGCGGAGATTTTCTCCTCCTTCTTGGACGGACGCGGGATTTTGGTGATTTCATTGAAATAATAAAAAACCTTTGCAGGTTTGAGGTTCAACATTTCTTCGTTCATGTCAGCGATATTTAAGGTTAATATTAATTTTCGGGGTGGCAAATATAGCAAAAAAACAGAATTCAAAATTCAAAATCCAAAGGATCATTCTTTTTATAGACACTTAGACAACTCTGCAAAATAATATGACATATTGTCAGTATCGGGTGAAAACATTGACGAAAAGCATGGTAATGATTTTTGGCACAGATTTTGCAAAATCAGAACCGTGTTTTCATTTTGAAATAGACAATAATTAATAACAAACTAAAAACCTTTATTATGAAATGCAACATTAAACCTTTAGCAGACAGAGTTTTAGTAAAACCTGCCGAAGCTGAACAGAAAACCGCTGGCGGCATCATCATCCCCGACACCGCCAAAGAAAAACCGCAAAAAGGCACCGTCATCGCTGTGGGTCCCGGCAAAAAAGACGAGCCCATGACTGTCAAGGTGAACGACACCGTGCTCTATGGCAAATACTCCGGCACAGAAATCCAACTCGATGGTGAGAATTACCTCATCATGAAGGAGAGCGATATCTACGCGATTTGCTAGCAGTTTATAAAGTTCATAAAGTTCTTAAAGTTCTTAAAGTTTAAACCTTACGAACCTTATAAACCTTACGAACCTTACGAACCTTACGAACCTTATAAACCTTACGAACCTTACGAACCTTATAAACCTTACGAACCTTATAAACCTTACGAACCTTATAAACCTTACGAACCTTATAAACCGTATAAACTTTTAAACATTAAAAACATTACAAACCTTACAAACTCAAAAACAATGGCAAAAGACATTAAATATAACTGGGAAGCCCGCGAAGGCTTGAAAAAAGGTGTTGACGCATTAGCCAATGCTGTAAAAGTAACTCTTGGCCCGAAAGGCCGCAATGTCATCATTGACAAGAAATTCGGTGCACCGCAAATCACGAAGGACGGTGTTACCGTAGCTAAAGAAATCGAATTGAAAGAGGCTATCGAGAACATGGGTGCCCAGATGGTGAAGGAAGTCGCTTCCAAGACCAACGACCAGGCCGGTGATGGTACCACCACCGCCACTGTGTTGGCACAAGCCATTTTCAACACGGGTCTGAAGAACGTGACCGCCGGTGCCAACCCGATGGAACTGAAACGCGGTATTGACAAGGCCGTGTCCACCATCGTGGAGAACCTGAAAGGCCAGTCCGTGGAGATCAACGACAGCCACGAGAAAATCGAGCAAGTGGCCACCATCTCCGCCAACAACGACAACGCTGTGGGCAAGGTGATCGCCGAAGCCATGCAGAAAGTGAAAAAAGAGGGTGTCATCACCATCGAGGAGGCCAAAGGCACCGACACTACCGTGAAAATCGTGGAAGGTATGCAGTTTGACAGAGGCTACATCTCCCCGTATTTCGTGACGGATGCAGAAAAGATGGAAGCTGTCTATGACAATCCTTACATCCTGATTTACGACAAGAAAATCAGCAACATGAAGGAGTTCCTCCCGATTCTGGAGAAGGTTGTCCAAAGCGGCCGTCCTATGCTGGTCATCTCCGAAGATGTTGACAGCGAGGCCCTCGCCACATTGGTGGTCAACAGACTGCGTGGCGGTTTGAAGATCGTAGCCGTGAAGGCTCCGGGCTTCGGCGACAGAAGAAAAGAGATGCTGGAAGACATCGCCATCCTGACCGGTGGCACGGTGATTTCCGAAGAGAAGGGCTTCAAATTGGAAGATGCCAGCATCGAGATGTTAGGTACTGCCGAGAAGATCACGGTGGACAAGGAGAACACCACCATCGTGAGCGGCAAGGGCAACAAGGATGCCATCGCAGGCCGTATCGCCATGATCAAGGCCCAGATTGAGAAGAGCACTTCCGACTATGACCGTGAGAAGCTGCAAGAGCGTCTGGCCAAGCTGGCCGGCGGTGTGGCCGTCATCTATGTGGGTGCCGCTTCCGAAGTGGAGATGAAAGAGAAGAAAGACCGTTACGATGACGCTTTGCACGCTACTCGTGCTGCCATCGAAGAAGGTATTATCCCAGGCGGCGGTGTGGCATACATCCGCTCCATCGGCAGCCTCAAGAACCTCAAGGGCGAGAATGAGGACCAGAAGATCGGTATCGACATCGTGCGCAGAGCACTGGAAGAACCGCTTCGCCAAATTGCCGCCAACGCTGGCAAGGAGGGTTCCGTCATCGTCAACGCCGTGATGAAAGGCAAAGGTGACTATGGCTACAACGCCCGCACCGACCAGTTCGTCAACATGATCGAAGCCGGCGTCATCGACCCGACCAAGGTTTCCCGCGTGGCTCTCGAAAACGCCGCTTCCATCGCCGGCATGTTGCTGACCACAGAATGCGTGCTCGCCGAAATCAAGGAAGAGACTCCCGCCGCTCCCATGGGCGCAGGCATGAACCCTGGCATGGGTGGCATGTACTAAACCGATTATTCTATCACATTTATTGCTTCAACAACAAAAGGCTGCCCAAGGGCAGCCTTTTGTTCAACCTTGAAAACAAAAATACAATTGAACGGGCAAATCCGTCACAACTGTTTGGTTCATCGCACCACTATCGGCTTGGAACCAATAGCATGAGCGCAACAGTCAGAACTCAACCATGAAAACAAAATATCCTTAGCCAACAGATTGAACTTCGGAGAATGAAAACAAAATATAAAAACAAAATAATAAATAGTAATGACTGCTTCGCTTCATAGCATATAAGTTTTGTTTCCGGCGGCAAAGATACAACCATTTTTACAGTTGTCAAGAGGCAACTGCATGATTTAAGTATAATTAACAAAGTGATTGACAGGCAATTATACATAACTGCCTCACATTACAAGCAATGCAAATTTTATTAAGAAAAAGTCGTTAAAATGCTATTTAACAAAGAACCGTTAAATCAGATCAGTTTTTCACTTCTTCCTTCGCATTCAGGTTCTCCATGAACTTGTTTTCCAAGAAGGTGAGCCGTCTTAATGTGCGTCCGGAAAACATCATGAACAGCACAATGGCAATGGTAATCAGGATGACCACCCATTTGGTGTACTTGAAGAAACTTATCAAAATGGAGAACACAAAGAAACCGGCCAAAATGAAACGGAACAGGGTCCAAACCACCACGGCAATGGTATTGGCCTTGTTTTCCTGAATCAATTCCACATACATCTGTCTGGTTTTAGGTTTATTACGCACCATACCATACAGGAATGGCACTATAATCACCAACGAGAGTGTTGCCAAAATGGTATTATACAACCATTGGGGCAAAAATTGTCCTATGCCAAGTTGTTTCACAAAAGGCCAGAGATAATCAAACAAAATCACTAACAGCGCAAAACTAAGCACAAAGAAGATCAGGACTCTGGGCAAGGTACTGACAATGACACTCCGCCAGTTCTTGTTTCCCGACTTCTTACCCAGCAAGCTATAGGCATCCATTTGGGCTTTGGTGTTTGCCGGCAGCTTTCGGTTCAGGAACAGATAGAGCGGTGTAGCTGCCTTTATCCAATATGGCGTGGTGAACGTGGTGATGACCGAAGCGGCAATGATCACCGGGTAGATATGCTTGGGCATGACGCCCAATGTAACGCCAACAGACGCAATGATGAAGGCGAACTCGCCCACTTGCGAAAGCGTGAAACCGGTCTTGATGGAATCTTCCAGCGTCGCGCCAGCTATCAAGGCGGCCCCAGAAGAGACCAGAGCCTTGATCACCAGCGTAATGACCACAAGAGAAAGGATCAGTTCCCAATATTGTACCAGAATCTGCGGATCAATCATCATGCCGACAGAGACAAAGAAAATCGCGCCAAAGAGGTCCTTGATACTGTGCGTAAGCTTGATAATACGCTCGCTCTCTATCGTTTCGGAAAGTATAGAACCTATCACAAACGCACCCAATGCGGATGAGAATCCGACACCGTTGGCAACAATCACCATGCCAAAGCACAAGCCGATAGAAATAATCAACAATGTTTCGTCATTGATATACTTTTTGGCTTTCTTGAAAAAAGAGGGTATCAGATAAATGCCCACCACAAACCAAAGGATGAGGAAGAAAACCAGTTTCACGATGCTCATCAGCATCTCCATGCCGGCAGACTGTTTGCTGGCGGCGGCCGTTGACAGCAGCACCATCATCACGACGGCCACCACATCCTGAATAATCAGCACCACCATCGTCAAATCCACGAACGGCTCGTTTTTGAGCTTCATATCCTCAAAAGCCTTGATAATGATAGTGGTAGAGGACATAGCCAGCATTCCGCCCAGAAATATGCTCTCCATCAAATCCCAATCCATGACAAAGCCCAGCAATACGCCGACCGCAATCATGGCCACGATCTCCAGCAATGCTGTCACAAAGGCCTTGCTACCTACGGAGAAAAGTTTTTTAAAGCTGAACTCAAGTCCTAACCCAAACAGCAGGAAAATGATACCGATTTCGGACCAGACTTCGATATTGGCGATATCGGCCACTGTGGGAAAGATATTCAGATGCGGGCCGACTAAAAAGCCGGCTACGATGTACCCCAAAACCAGGGGTTGTCGCAGAAGTTTGAAGATAATGGTAGTGACACCTGCAGAAATCAGAATCAGGGCCAGATCGGAGACGAGTTTTAGGTTTTCTGCCATGAAAAAGTATAGTTTTTTTTAGATATTATGTTTATCTTGATAATTTTCCCATTTCCACGCGGAAGCAATCATATCATCCACGTTGAACTTACAATGCCATCCAAGCAGTTCATTGGCACGGCGACTGTCCCCGTATATGGCTGGAATGTCACCCGGGCGACGCTCGCCAAGCACGTAATTCAGTTTCCGTCCAATGACCTTCTCCGTGGCATCCAGCATTTCGAGCACAGACACGCCGTTGCCGCTGCCCAGATTGAACACCTCGCACACCTCCTGATTGCGTCCCTCCACCAGATAGTCCATGGCCTTCACGTGTGCATCAGCGATGTCGGAAACGTGCAGGTAGTCGCGAATGCAGGAACCATCGCGCGTTTCATAATCAGTGCCGAAAACGGTCATCTGCGGCTGCTTGCCACTGGCCACGCGCATAATGATGGGGATGAGATTATTGGGCTTGTCGGGCGACAGCTCACCGTTCATGCCGGAAATATGCGCTCCAACGGGATTGAAATAGCGCAGGATGAGCGAATGTGTGTCTGGATTGGGTATTGCCATGCTCTGGATCATTCCCTCCCCTATCTGTTTCGTGTGCGCATACGGGCACATAGCCTGCCCCATCGGGGTGTCCTCGCTCACGGGCAAGTGCTCCACATCCCCGTAAACCGAGCAGGAGGAGGAGAACAGCAGGTTGCACACGCCGAATCGCTGGCATGCCTCCAGCACGTTGGCCAATGCACCCAAGTTGTTGCGATAATACATCAGCGGCTGCTCCACCGACTCACCCACGGCCTTGAAAGCGGCAAAATGAATAATGCCCACTATGTCAGGATTCTCTTCAAAGACCTTGAAGAAAGCATCCTTGTCACAGATATCCAAACGATAGTTCTTGACCTTGACGCCCGTGATATTCTCCACACGGTCCATCGTCTCAGGGGTACTGCGCACGCAACTGTCAACGGAAATGACTTCATATCGGCCACTTTCAATCAATTCAATAATGGTGTGGGAGCCGATGTAACCACAACCGCCGGTAACTAATATTTTCGGTAACATAAAAAAACAACTTTATTCTCTAAACTCTAAACTCTAAACTCTAAACTCTAAACTCCCAACTACCTACTCACCGATATTTCTCCAATACACTTCCCTTTGTTGGTCATCTGGTAGATGCGGGTGTTGCCGATGACTTCGGGTTCCTTCATCTCGTAATGCGAGTGGCCGCCGATGATAATGTCAATGCCAGGCACCTCTTTGGCAAGCTGGTAGTCATTCATTTGATCCTTTTCCACGCCCAGATGCGAGAGGCATACAATCAGATCACAATTCTGGTCTTGGAGAAACTGAACCATCTTCTTGGAAGTCTCCACAGGGTCGAGATACTGTAGTTCTTTGTATGTACTTGGAGCAATCAGGGCCTTTAAATCAACGGTAAGTCCAAACACGCCGACCTTGTATCCGCCTTTTTCAATAATCATACAAGGTTTCACCACTTTGGCAAGTGCCTTGTTATGAAATACGTAATTCGCACACAGGAAGGGGAAATCCGCTTTTTTGATGCGCTTGGCCAATGCGCTGCAGCCGTTGTCAAACTCGTGGTTGCCGAGCGTGACAGCATCATAGTGCATGGCGTTCATCAGATAGATTTCGGTATAGCCCTTGAAGAAATTGAAATAGGGGGTACCTTGAGAAAAGTCGCCGGCATCGAAGAGCAGCACGTTGGGGTGCTGACTGCGCACCTCGCGGATGTAGGCCTCGCGGCGCAGAAATCCGCCCACATTGGTATCGGCCTTGTAAGTATAAGGCTCAATCTGGCTGTGGGTGTCATTGGTGTGCAATATGACCAGCTCTTGCGCCTGCACGGAAACGACCGCCAGGGCACAAAACAGAAGAATTGGAAGAGCGAATAGAAATCTCTTATACATATTTTATATTTTGAGCTGCAAAGATAATAAAAAAAGCGAGGTGTTCGGCCTCGCTTTTCATCGTCAAAATTATTACTATATGGGGTCGGTTATGCGTAGAGTTCTTCGAAGATCTTGCGCAGCTCGGGGCTTTCGCGCAGTTCTTGCAAAGTAAACTCGGCATGACCTTTCGTATAGCCGTTACCCATGATCATGTTCACATCGCTGCCGATGCCCTCGGCACCGAGGCTGGCTTTTGTGAAACTGGTGGCCATGGAGAAGAAATAGACGATACCATCGTCCTTGGTGCAAAGCACGGCGGTCATTTCCTGGTCAAGAACGTTGACGCAGTTGATGGTGACGTCGGCCATCTTGCCGTCGGTAAGCTTTTCAACGAGTTCATAGACCTGTACGGGGGTCATGCCGGCGGCAGACTCCACAACGTCGCAGAAGCCGAGGTCTTTGATACGTTGGGTGCTCTTCGGGCTGTTAGCGATACCGATAACCTTGCCCGTGACGCCGACGCGCTTTTTAGCCTCGTAGCAGCAGAGCATACCAGATTTACCACCAGCACCGAGAATAAGGACGGTTTGGCCGTATTGGCACAATTTAGCCGTTTGGGCAGGTGCGCCGGCCACGTCCAATGCGCTCAAAGCGAGTTTCTCCGGCATGTCGGTCGGGATCTTGGCGTAGATGCCGCTCTCGAACAGGATAGCCTTGCCCTTGATGTCCACTTGGTCCACATCAGGACGGATTTCAAGGATTTCATCGATACGCAGCGGGGTCAGGGAGAGGCTGACGAGGGTAGCAATACGGTCACCCTCTTTGAGGTCGATCTTGCCCTTCAGGGCGTCGCCGATTTTCTCAACCTTGCCGAGGAGCATACCACCGGAGCCGGTACGACGGTTGCGGTGTTTGCCCTGCAGCTCGACATTCAGGAACATCTCTTTCTTCACTTCCTCCATGATAGCCTCTTCGCTTGCGCCTTCACCAGCTTGCTGTTTGGCATAGTTGTGGATGTCGGTGAAAGAAGCGGAGTCAATATTCAAGGTCTGGACATCGATCAAAATCTCGTTGTCATAGATTTCGTCCATGTTATTGTCAATCTTGTTGGCCGGTTGCGGGAGAACACCTTTGGGTTCGATCACACGGTGGGTACCGTATTTATTACCTTTTTTTTGCATATTGTATTGATTTTTAGATTTGTACTAATAGCTTTTCATCTGGCGATTAAAGCGGTGCAAATGTAATATTTTTTCTGACTTCTACCAGCACCTCTTGAAAAAGAAATTCACATGGATTGTTAATATGGGATAGTGGACAGCTCATCGGTTGTTTTTTACTCCTTCTATTCCATTATATAGTCAGAAATGGCTGCATAGATGGCACGCAAGCGCTCGTCATCCAGCGCCATCATCTGGCGGCCCATCACCACCGTGTCGCGACGCGCGGCAGGACCCGTCTGCGCCATATTTGGCGACATGGTCTTCAACTTTACCGAGGTCTGCTCCATCAGCGGCATAAGCAATTCCAACGAGAAACCCTCCTTTTGCAACAGTTCATCCGCGATGCCGCACAACGCGTTGCTGAAATTGCAGGCAAACACGGCCGCCAGATGAGCCACCGCACGCTGCCTTTCGCTCATTTCGCAATGCATGTCGGACAATTCCGCAACCAAGCGCGTCACTTTGCCCCGATTTTCACCCAAATGGTCACTTTCCACGCACAACGGCACCTTGACCGTTGAGAAATCCATACCTTTGGAGAACGTCTGCAACGGATACACCACGCCGTAGGAATCCGCGTATGGTTCAAATATATGCTGAGACACCGAGCCCGCCGTATGCAAAGCCAACGGCATCCTGAACGGAACTTCTTTCAGAATATCAGGGTAAGCATCGTCGCGCAAGGCGAACAAGAAAACTTCGCAGGCGGGATCCAATCTCCGGAGGTCATCAATGGCCTCCGCCCCTACCCTGTCCGCCAGCGCACGCGCGTGGTCCAAATTCCGGCTATACACCTGTCCTATGGCAAATTCCTTGGAATCAGCCAATCTCGAAGCCACCCAGGTGGCCACATTTCCCGAACCTATTAATGCTATCATCAGTAGTTGAATTTACTTCCGCCGACAAACTCGCGCAATATGGATATGCCTGGAATGGTGTGTTCGGGGATGGTCTTGAAAAACGACAGGAATTTGAGCAAACGGGTCGCTTCCGCGTATTCCACGCAAGTTTCAGGCACCTGACGCAGAATAGCACTGGCATAAGGTTTCAGCACACCTAATTCGAAGATAAGGGAAGTGTTAATCATCTCATCGGCATTCTCTTGAAACGGGAAGATGTTCTTCTCCTCGCCGTTGCGCACGCTTCGCCATCTCCGCAACGTCTCCACCGCTGAATAACCTCTGTAGTTATAATCCCGCACTATCCTTCTAATCAATCGGTTATCCGTGGTCGGAATCGGGTTCTGACGGTCAATGGAGATACTGGTGAGCGCGGAAACGAAAATCTTGAACTTCACGTCGTCCGGCACCTGCTCCGTAAGTTTCGGATTCAGGCAATGAATGCCCTCAATCACCATGATGGATTTCTCATCCAGCTGGATGGACTTGCCCGTCCACAATTTAGTGCCGTTGGAAAAATCGAAAGTGGGCAGTTCCACACGCTTGCCCGCAATCAGGTCGGACAGCGTTTTGTTGAACAGCGGCAGATCCACCGCTTCGAGCGCCTCGAAATCGTAGTTGCCGTTTTTGTCCTTCGGTGTTTCGTCCCGCTCCACAAAGAAGTCATCCACGGAGATTTGCACCGGATGGTAGCCTAGTACGCCGAGTTGCACGGAGAGTCGCTTGCACGTGGTGGTCTTGCCGGAACTCGACGGGCCGCTGATCAACACCATCTTCACTTCCGGCCGGTTTTTGATGGCATCCGCCACTGAAGCGATACGCTTCTCCTGAAACGCCTCCGCCATGAGAATCGTGTCCAAGGCCTTGTTCTCTGCCACCAGACGGTTCATGTCGAAAACGTACGGAACCCCCATCTGCTCGGCCCACTCTTTCTGCCTTTGGTAAACGGAAAACAACTTCGGCAATTGCCGTGTTTTCGGCAACACATTGATATTTTTGGAAGAGGGCACCTTCAACAGCATCCCGCTCCCGTATTTCTCCAATCCGAACATCTTGAGATAGCCCGTGGAGGGCACCATGAAGCCGTAATAGTAATTGACGATATCACCCAATTTATAAACGGAGGTGAAAATCCGGTCTCGGTCCTTGAAGAGTTCATACTTGTCTTCCAGTCCATGGTCCTGAAACAGCTTGATAGCATCAGGTGTGAGCATACCCACGCGCTCAAACGGAAGGTTCTGGTCCACCAACTTTCGCATCTGCTGGTAAAGCTTGGACACCAACTCCTCAGTAATCGGCTTATCAATATTCGTAATGGTACAATAGCGGCCTCCGGAGATGGAGTGTTTGATATGGAGTTTCACACTGCGCGGCAACATATCATCCACCGCCTTGCAAAGCAGAAAATAGAGCGAGCGCACATACATGTCGTGCCCGTAGGTGGACGAGTAGTCGAAGAAGTCGATGATGGCCGGCTTGTGGATTTTATACGTCAGGTCACGCACCTTGTTGTTCACCAGCGCACCCAAAATATCCGTTTCCAGCTGGATATGATGCGTTTTGATCAATTCTTGCAGCGGAGCGCCGTAGGGCACTTCCAAGGTTTTGTTCAATGTTATACAAAAGATAGGTACTGTTGACATGTCATTCAAGTTTTGGGAGGGCAAAGATACAAAAAAGTTGGGGATTGGGAGTTGGGGATTGACTAAAAGACCAAAGACCAAAGACTAAAGACCAAAGACCAACATTTTTATTATTTTTGCAAACTTTTTTTTGTTACAACTAACATTAATACACTATGATTGGCACATATCTACTCATTGCGGGCTATTTCATTTTCCCCATCATCATCATATTATTGTTCAACCAATACCGCTGGGCGCAGAAGATCGGCACTGTGATTCTGGCGTATGCCGCCGGTATCATCGTTGCGCTGCTCAACACCGCTTTCGGCTTTCTTCCTGTGCAGGGCGAGGCGGGCGCCGAACTGCTCACCACCGTGCAGCGAAACCTGATGAGCGTGTGCGTGCCGCTGGCCATCCCGCTCATGCTGTTCAACTCTGACTTCAAGCTCTGGACCAAATCGCTGCCCAAGACGCTGGCCGTGCTGGTGGGCGGCGTCCTTTCCGTGGCTATTGCTTTGGTGGCAGGATATTTCATCTTCCGATCGAAGGATTTCGGCTCTGCCGAGGAGTTCAAGAAGGTGGCCGTCATGATGACCGGCATCTACACCGGCGGCACGCTGAACTTCGCCGCTCTGGGCGAGATGGTGCACGCCGACCCGAACACCATCAGCATTACGCTTGCTTTTGAGGAGATTGTCACCCTGCCCTTCATCATTTTCATCCTTGCCGGCGGCTACAAGCTGTTCCGCAAGTTCTTGCCTTTCAAAGATGAAACTTCCGTGGAAGAAGATGTAGATCAAACGGCACTGGTGGAAAGCACCTTCGAAAACTATCGCGGAATGCTCAAGCTGAAAACTTTCGGAAAGATGATGCTCGGGTTGCTGCTTTCCATCGCCATGTTGGGTATGGGCGTCGGACTCTCCATCCTGATCGTGGGCAAAATCAACGAGTTGGTGGTCATCCTCACCATCACCACGCTGGCCATCATCGCCTCTTTCAGCAATAAGGTCAGAGCCTTGCCCAAGACTTTCGAGCTGGGCATGTTCTTCATCCTCATATTCAGTGTAGTGGTAGCTTCCATGTTCGACCTGACGAAGATCGACAGCTCCTCGCTGAACATCATGTGGTTCATCCTCTTCGTGATGGTCATCTCCATCGTGCTGCACCTGGTATTCTGCAAAATATTCAAGGTAAGCGGCGACCTCTTCACGGTGGGCCATATCAGCCTGCTCTGCTCGCCGCCGTTCGTGCCTCCCATCGTGGAAGCATTGGGCAACCGCAAAGTGCTCATCAGCGGCATCGCTATCGGCCTGGTGGGCTATGCCATCGGCACTTATCTGGGCTCGCTGTTCGCCACCCTTTTGGGACTTCCGCTATTTTAATTCAGCAGCGCATTCCTGGCCGATCACATAATGCAGGGTCTCATGCCCCGGCACCCGGATCTCCAAATCATAAATCCGGTATTTCTCTTTCTTGGACAGTGCCGGAAGTTTCAACGAACATTCATCGGCCATATTATTAACTGTAAAAGTACGGACAACCGGTTTCTTCAAAGCAGGAGAAGCCGCCGTCACTTCTATCGTTTTGGGAGAGTTATTTCCATTAGGCATAACCAACCTGAAATCAAATAGATTGTTGTCTGCAACAAAAGCATCCGTTGAGATGCTTAACGTGGCATTATCGGGTTGGAGCAACAGGTTATAGGCCTTGAGCATATCGGGCAAACCGTAGCCGTACAAGGTGTCTGAGGTCTCATAACGGTCACTACTCCGACGCACGGCCTCCATGATTTCAAAGTTGGATTTTTCAGGGAACGCCTGCCAGAGGCATGTCACCATGCCGCTCATGATCGGCGAGGAGAAGGAGGTGCCGAACGACATGTGGATAAATCCGCCGGGTGAGGACACGTAACAGCCTGATCCAACGGCGCACACATCGGGTTTCACGCGCCCGTCGGAGGCGGGTCCATGCGAGCTGAAGGAGGCAATTTTCCCTTTACTGTCCACCGCGCCCACCGTCAGGATATCGCGTGCGTCGGCAGGGGCGCCAAGATAGCGCCACTTGCCCGAGCCCTCATTGCCCGCGCTGTTGCACACGATCATGCCTTTGGCGGCAGCGATGGCGGCGGCTTGCGAAGCGCGGCTCACGAGCCCGTTCAGGTCCCCATACGTGCGCACCTGCGTGGAATCGTCAAACTTAGTGTAGCCCAGCGAAGAGTTCAGCACTTGGCAGCCGAGGCTGTCGGCCAACTCGAGGCCAGCCACCCAGTTATCCTCCTCCACTTTGTTCTCGCTGCGCGCGTCTTCGGTTTTGTAAAGATACACCTCCACCTTAGGCGCCGTACCCACCATCTTGCCCGGCACATACGCCGCAATGCAGGAGAGCACGTTGGTTCCGTGAGAATGCTTGACGAAAGGATTCACCTCCGGTTGTACCAGGTTGCGAGCACCCAGCAGACGTTGGTCTTGCTGCAAGTTTCTGAAAACAAACAAGGTGTCCGCATTCTGGAAGCCAGCATCCATGATCATCATGCGCATTGTCTCCCCACAATAGCCCATCCTGTGGAGCCAGTGGCCGTTATTGATCCTGATTTGCGGTCCGGCAAGGCCATAGTCAAAATCCCCCGTATTCCAATCTTTGGCATAATATGTACGTGCAAATTCACGCCTGTCGCGAGCAAACACAAACGGGGTGTCGGGGCTGGTTTCCGGCTCCGACATCGTCACGGTACGCTCGGCAAAGCGCACGAAAGGCAGCTGCAGAATGGAATCCAGCACACCCTCATGCTCGCAATAGACTGTAATTCCATTCAGCCATTTCGACCTGGTACACAGACGCATAGTACTGTCCATATCCAGTACCTGTTGAATATAGGAAGCATTCACGGGCAGGTCCGTTTCATCAACGGCAATCTGATGTTTTTGCCGGAGTTGCAAAGCCCGCTGAGAGAGAAATTCCTCCGGCCGGCTGACCGAAAACGGCGAATCGTTCTTGTCGGAAAACTGCACCCAGTATTTGGCATAATCCTGTGCGTACGAACAGGAAAGCAACAGGGTGAAAAGCAGAAAAAAGGTGTATTTTTTCATCTGAATCTCAATTTGGGTGCAAAGAAACGGAAAAAATCATTGCACAGGAACACGCTTCCCGTTTTTAACAATCGGTTGTTTACTAATCAAAAAAAGACTATATTTGCAGCCTTATTGGGAAAGGCCGTCCGCATGTAACTTAAGCAATGGCTAATCAATAAGATAAAAAGAATTTTATCTAAAAAAACTAATATGAAAAAGATCCACTCCGGCATGAACATGACCCAATTGGGCATCTGTCTTCTCTTGTCAACCTGCATGATAGTATCGGTCAGCTGCCGAAAGAACAAAGGCGACGCGGATGCGTATGGCGTGTGCGAGGCAACGGAAATCATTGTCTCCTCGGAAAGCAATGGCAAGATGCTGTCATTTGACATCCAGGAAGGCGAGACCTACCAAGAGGGCGACGACCTCGGCTGCATTGACACTTTCCATACCTACATGCAGATCAAGCAATTGGAATCTTCCATCAACGCTGTGCTGGCCCGCCGGCCTAACACCGGTTCACAGATCCGGGTACTGGAAGACAAGCTGGCCACACTGGAGAAGGAGAAAAAGCGCGTACACAACCTGATTGAAGCCAATGCCGCTTCCACCAAGCAGATGGATGACATACAGGCCGAGATCAACATCACCAAGAGCCAACTGGCCGCCACCAAGTCCACACTATCCACACAGGACCAGTCATTGCTGGAAGAGGTTGAAGGCATGCGATTCCAGTTGCAGCAGTTGCAACACGCGTTGGAGAGTTGCCATATCAAGGCGCCCATCACCGGCACGATCATCAACAAGTATATTGAAGAGAACGAGCTGGCCTACCAGGGCAAGCCGCTGTTCAAGATGGCCGATCTCACCAACATGTTCATAAAAGTCTATATCACCGAAGACGTGCTCTCGTCCATCAAGTTGGGGCAGAAAGCCATTGTACGGCTGGACAACAAAGACGGCAAGCCCATCAAGTTGGACGGCACGGTCAGCTGGATTTCCCCGAAAGCCGAGTTCACGCCCAAGATGATCCAAACCAAAAACGAGCGCGCCAACCTCGTCTATGCCGTGAAAGTCACTTTCAAGAACGACGGCTCCGCCAAAATCGGCATGCCGGGAGACGTACTTTTCAAATAAATACTGGCCATTGGCTATTAGCCTTTGGTTGACTTCCACCAACTAACAATTACTCTTTTACCCATTCACCTACTTTACCTACTTTACCTACTTTACCCATTTTACCTACTTTACCCATTTTACCTACTTTACCCATTTTACCTACTTTACCCATTTTACCTACTTTAACCATTTTACCCTTTATATCGTGAGTGCCATCAGCATACAAGGAGTCAACAAAACCTACGAAGGTAAAATCGAAGCTCTGAAAGACATCAACCTGAATGTGGAAGAGGGCGAGGTTTTCGGTTTGGTAGGTCCTGACGGTGCTGGCAAGTCCACCCTGTTCAACATACTCACCACCCTGCTGCTACCGGACTCCGGACAGATCAAAGTGTTTCTGATGGATGCGGTGCGCGACTACAAGTCGATTCGCCAGATTATCGGCTATCTGCCGGGCACTTTTTCCCTGTACCCTGACTTGAGCGTGCAAGAGAATCTGGACTTCTTCGCGGTGATGTACAAAAGCAACATCGAGGAGAACATGAGCCTGATCGAGCCCATCTGGAAACAGATTTCCCCGTTCAAAGACCGCAAGGCCGGCAAGCTCTCCGGTGGTATGAAACAGAAGCTGGCCCTGTGCTGTGCTCTCATTCACCGTCCGCGCATCCTCTTCCTTGACGAGCCCACCACCGGCGTGGATCCGGTATCCCGAAAAGAGTTTTGGGACATTCTGAAATCCATACGCCAGCAGAAAATCACCGTGGTAGTGTCAACGCCATACATGGACGAAGCCACGCGCTGCGACCGTATCGCGCTGATTCAGGACGGACGCATCATCGGCATAAACCCGCCGCAGACCTTCATCAACAACTTCAAAGGAAAGCTATATACCTTCAAGAGCGAGAACATCTTCTCCCTGCTGAAAGTCATGGAACAATGTCCGCTCAACTGCAACTACTATCCCTACGGGGAACACTGCCACGTGGCCTTTTACGAAGAGATGCAGGAAGCCTTGCCCAAATTCGAGGCTTTCCTCCAAGAACATCATCAAACATGCGAGACCATCACTCCCATCGACCCGTCGGTAGAAGACTGCTTCATTGAGATTGTCACGCGTGCCACATAGTCCACGAATCACTCGAATCAAACACCCCTTTCACCAACTTCACCTCATTCACCAACTTCACCCCATTCACCCCATTCACCCATTTGTCCCCCATGTACAGCATCGAAGCCAACCAACTTACCAAGCAATTCGGCACGTTCACCGCGGTAGATCACATCAGTTTCCAGGTGAACGAGGGGGAGATATTCGGTTTTTTGGGTGCCAACGGGGCGGGCAAGACCACCGCTATCAAGATGATGAGCGGCCTACTGCTGCCCACATCGGGCACAGCCATGATTGCAGGGTTTGACATACGGACCCAGTCGAAACTCATCAAGAGCAACATCGGCTACATGAGTCAGAAGTTCTCGTTGTACGGCGACTTGACCGTCTTCGAAAACATGCAGTTGTTCGGCACCATCTACAAGATACCGCGCAAAGAGCTGAAAGACCGGATTATGAGGAGTCTGCGCGAGTTGGACATGGAGAAACAAGCCGACACGTTGGTCGATTCCATCCCGCTGGGTTGGAAACAGAAGCTGGCGTTTGCCACCGCCATCCTGCACCGTCCCAAAATCGTGTTCCTGGACGAGCCCACCTCCGGCGTGGACCCCATTGTGCGCCGTGAGTTCTGGAAGCTCATCTACACAGCCGCCTCCAAGGGCGTCACCATACTGGTCACCACCCACTACATGGACGAGGCGGAGTATTGCAACCGCATTTCCATTATGTCCGAAGGACAAATCAAACTCATCGGCACACCCGATGAGCTGAAGAAGAAAATGGAAGTGGATACCATCAACGATGTTTTTGTCAAATTTGTAAAAAGATAGCGGACGGAGATGAAAGAGCTGAGAATGATATTGAAAAAGGAGTTCATCCACATCTTCCGGGACACCATCACCCTGGCCCTGGTGCTCGCCATGCCCATCGCCCTGGTGCTTCTCTTCGGCTTCACCATCAGCACCGACATCCGCAACGCGAAGATCTCCGTTCTGGACCAGTCGAAGGACACACAGTCCAAGACGCTGGTCAACCAGCTGTCCGCCTCCGGCTATTTCCAGGTGGTCTCCTACCCTCACAACGAGTTGGAAATTGACGACGACTTCAAGAACAAGGGCATCAAACTGGCAATCATCATCCCGCCCAATTTCGAGGGAAACCTTTCCAAAGAAGGGTCCGCCACGCTACAGGTTATCAATGACGTCTCCGACCTGAACGTTGCCTCCATCTTGAACAACTACGTGCGGGCGGTGGTGCAGAGATACACCGCCGATTACAACGACAACAGTTCACGGGGCACTGCATTCGACATCACCGTCAAGATGCTCTACAATCCCGAATCCAACAGCGTCTATATGTTTGTGCCGGGCATCATCACCTTGATCATGGTGCTGGTAACCGCCCTGCTGAGCTCCATCACGCTGGCGCGTGAGAAGGAGACAGGTACCATGCGGATGTTGCTGATCACGCCGGTGAAGAAAATTTACATCATCGTCGGGAAGGTCATCCCCTACATGATTATCTCGTTCATCAGCACCATCGCCATTTTGGTCATCAGCGTCACCGTGTTCAAGATGCCCATCAACGGTAGTCTGTTGATGTTGCTGTTCCTGTGCATCATCTTCATGCTGACAGCGGCCTCTTTCGGTATGCTTATCTCCTCCATCAGCCGCACGCAGGTGGATGCCATGATGATCACCATGATGGGCCTGTTCCTGCCCACCGTGCTGCTATCCGGGTTCCTGTTCCCGTTGAACAGCATGCCGATGATATTCCAAGTGCTGGCCAACATATTCCCGGCCAAGTGGTTCATCCTGGCCATCAAAGATGTGATGATCAAAGGTTCCGGTTTCTTCGACATCTGGCTGTACCTGCTCATCCTCTTTGTGATGGCCGTGGTATTCATCATTTTCAGTCTTTCACGTTTAGATAAAAGGAATTAGCCATGCGGACGATATTGATATTGATAAAGAAAGAATTTCTGCAGGTGTTCCGGAATCCCCTGCTGTTGAGCATCCTCGTGGTGGCTCCGCTGGTGGAATTCATGATTTTTCCCTTCTGCGCCGATTATGAGATCAAGGTGCTGAACATCGCCTTCATCGACAACGACCGTTCACAGATATCCAAAGACATCATCCACAGCTTCAACTCATCTGAGATATTCGTATCCAAGGGGTTGTTAGACAACAAAGACGAAGCCGACGAGATGATGAAGCACGACAAGATTGACCTGTTAGTTGAGATTCCCAGCAACTTTGAGAACAATCTGTACAATAACGAAAGCACCAAGATAGCGGTCACCGCCAACGCCATCAACAGCGTGAAGGCGGGCATAGGCACGGGTTATGTACAGGAGATCATCGGCGGCTACATGCAGGATTTCGCTGCCATGCACACGCCGGCCAACATGCAAGGCCTGGTGTCATCCAGCAGCATGAGCATGATGCAACGCAAGGGCGACCGCAAACAGATGCCAGCTATGCCTTCCACCCTCATTCGTCCCAACACAGCTGCCAAGGTCAACATTTCCAATATCTACTGGTACAACGAGCAGATGAACTACAAGAACCTCATCGTGCCAGGCATTCTGGTCATTCTGGTCACTCTCATCGGTTGTTATGTCACCGCTTTGAACCTCGTGCGTGAGAAGGAGATTGGCACTATCGAGCAGGTGAACGTCACGCCTATCCGGAAATGGCAGTTCCTGTTAGGCAAGATGATCCCGTTCTGGCTGTTAGGCATGGCCGAGTTCGGCGCAGGCCTCATCATCATGAAGTTTATCTTCGGCATCTCCGTGCAAGGCAGCCTGCCATTGCTGTTAGGCATCACCGCCATTTATCTGTTCGTGATGTTAGGACTTGGTTTCTTCATCTCCAGTGTTTCGGAGAACCAGTTGCAATCCATGTTCATCGTACTGTTCCTGTTCATCGTTTTCGTGTTGTTGAGCGGCGTGTTCACTCCCACGGAAGGAATGCCGGGATGGGCGCACAAGATCAACTATCTGAATCCCATGTCTTTCTATATAGAAGTCATCAAGAAAATCATTTTGAAGGGAAGCGCGTTCGAGAGCGTCATGACCGAAACCATCGTCTTGTCCGTCATGGCGGTCATCATCAACACGGGAGCCGTGGTGAGCTATAGGGAGGCGAGTAAGTAGAGATTTGAGATTAAAAGATTAAGAGATTATAGAATATCGTGGATATTAACAGAAATCATATATCAATAAATAAACATTAAATTTTATACCACATGAAAAAGACATTATTCTTTAAATCAGTTCTGATGTTGGTATGCATGGTTATCAGCATCTCCGCCTCTTTCGCGCAGGCTTTGCTCGTGGAGGACTTCGACTATACAGTCGGAACCACATTAGTCTCCAACGGCTGGAATGTCACTGGCACCAGCACGGACAACCCCATACAAGTTGGTGAAGGTTTGGCTTTCAACGGCTATGCCGGCAGCGGCATCGGAGGAGCTGCCTTGGTCGTCAACAATTATCAGGATGTGAACAAAGGGTTTGCACCAGTGACTTCTGGAGTAATCTATGTGGCTTTCATGTTCAAAACCGGGTCATCCAACGCTCAAGGTTACTTCTTGCACTTGTCAGAACCTGACACCAACGGAGCCTGCAGTACCAGCAAATTTTCAGCCCGCGTTTTTGTCAACGGCAATGGCACAGCCGTAGGCATAGCCCAAAACGGCACATTCCCTTCCAACAACACTTTGGCTGTAACGCCAGGCACCACCTATCTCGGTGTAATTGAGCACGATTACGCCACAGGCTATAGCAAGTTATACGTTTTCGATCAATTCCCGACCGCTCAACCCACCTCCGGTTTTGTCACATCGGCAACCTCAACCACCAACACGGCAGGATTTGTCTGTCTGCGCCAATACAACAACAACCAGGACATCACCGTGGACGGCATCCGCGTGGCCACGACCTGGGCTGACGCCGTAGCCGCCGCCAACACCAACCAGGCCACCGCACCCGTTTTCAGTGTCCCTGGCGGATTGGTGTCCACCGACAACGTGAGCATCACCCTTTCTTCTTCCACGCCCAATGCCAGCATTTACTACACTCTTGACGGCACAACTCCCAGTTCCAGTTCAACCCCTTACACCACAGCCATCACCCTGACACAGACCACCACAATCAAGGCTATCGCATACGCCACCGGTTTTGAAGCCAGTGCTGTATCAACAGCCACTTACACTTTCCCCACCCCCGTTGCCAACATTGCCGCCTTCAAGACAACAGGCGCCGCTGACAATACACAAACTTACCGTATTACAGGTGATGTGACCGTCATCGCACAAAAGGGACATAACAATCTTTATCTCCAAGATGCCACTGGCGGATTGGTTTTGTATGAGTCCGGCAACACCCTTAACTTCCAAACTGGTGATGTTTTCCAAGGAACTCTTATGGGCACCTACGCCACCTACCAGAACTTGCCTGAGTTAATACCGCAGGGAGCTCTCACTGTCGTTCCCGGAGGCACCGTTACGGCCGTGAACGTCACCACAAGCCAACTCTTATCCAATTTTGAGCAATATGCATATAATCTGGTTGATATTGGAAATGTCACCTTCCTGCAAGGTGCCACCTTCACTCCGGGCACATCCGGAACCAACATCCTATTCACACAAGGCAATGATACGATAACACTCTACAATGCATTCTCCACACTTGACACCACCATTACTGTCGGTGAAACATTCAACCTTACTGGCGTGGCCATGCAATATGTGAACAATACCACCGGCGCGATCACCTACGAAATTGCGCCCAGAACCAATGCAGATTTACGCACTGACATACCACAGCCTTCCATCCGCATCATCTCTCCTGCCAACGGCACTGCATACTCCACACTGGACACGCTGAGCATCAGTCTTGACATCCAGAACTTCATCTTGGGCACGGACGGACTCCTGAAGATTGAATCCAATCTCCTTTCAGAAGTTGGAATGCCAAATCCCACCTATATGGACGCCACCGCATGGGCAGTATTCCAGAACATGGCTTTCTCACCGCTGCCAGCAGGAAACTTCTCTGCTACAGTTTCATTAGTGGGTCTGGATTCCCTGCCACTGACCACTCCAGTGACAGCGACCACCACTTTCACGGTAACCGCCCCGGTTCTTCCCACCCCGACCATCACGGTCACCGGCACAGAGACTGGCACTGACAACACTTACTACTTCACTGCCAACGTGGCCATCGCCGCTGAAAACGGTGCTTCCGTTTACTACACTACTGACGGCACCACACCTGATGCCAACGCAACGCAATACACCGCTCCATTTGATGTGACGACTTCCTGCACGGTGAAAGCCATCGCTGTGAAGGCCAACTACGCCAACAGCGAGATTGCCTCTGCTATTATCGTGATTGACACGCCCACAGTGGCTGCACCCACTTTCAATCCTGCCGGAGGCATATTCACCGACAGTGTGATCGTGAGCATCATTTCCGAAGACAGCACCGCAACAGTGCATTATACCACGGATGGCAGTGAACCTACGGAGACATCCACGCTCTACGAGGAACCCATCACCTTAACCGCCACGGCTACCATCAAGGCCAAGGCTTTCAAGGCCAACTGGCACGCTTCTGAAACTGTTGAGGCCACATACACAATTGTGAACGACGCCATCCTGACGGTCACGCCCGCCGCGTTGACATTCAACAGCAACACCCTTAGCAACAACATCACCGTGAGTGCCGCATACATCAACGGCCCCATCGTGCTGGCAAGCAGCAATCCGCACTTCACGCTGTCGAACGACACGCTGACCAACGGCAACAGCACCGTGACCGTGACCTTTGACGGCACTGAGCCTGCCACGGGCACTATTACCATCACGGGCGACACCTTGAGCGCGCAAGTCAGTCTCTCCGCCACCGTCACGCTGCCCACGCCGACCTTCACACCGGCCTCCGGAGCCTCCGACACTTTGATCGAAGTAGCCATCGCGTGCGCCAACGCCAACGCCGCCATCTATTACACCACCGACGGCACCACTCCAGATGCGAACTCCAATCTCTACAGCACCCCCATCGTGCTGAACACAGTGGGCGACCATACCATCAAAGCCATCGCCATCCTGAACAGTTGGGACAACAGTGAGGTTGCCACCGCCACTTACACTGTGACCGCTCCCATCCCGCCGGCACCGATTTTCAACGATACCATCATCTACACCACCGGATTTGAAGCATCCGAAGAATTTGTAGCGCCTTCCAACCAAAGCAACTACCAAAACGATGATGTGGTTTATTACGGTCCCACCACTCAACAATGGGGCGTATATCACGGTATTGTCTCCACCAATTCTGTTATTTCTGGAGCACAAGACATCCAGATGCGCACATACCATAGTACCTCATCTCCTCACTATGGACATCTCGGCTACACGTTCACCAACTTCGATTTGTACGACGTTACCCGCGTGACCTTCCAAGCCAAGAGCTCCAACAACTACAGTGTGGCTGTCTCCTACTCCATTGATGGCGGCAGCAATTATACCATCGGCGACACCATCGCGCTGACCAGCACTCCTGCTAACTACACCTTTGTAGTGAGCGAGACGGGCGAATATGCATCAGTGAGACTTCTTTTCACCATGGTGAATCCGGAAACAGTCCCCGCCAGCGGCAACTCCCAGTTCATCATCGACAGCGTGGTCATTTACGGCATCCCTGGCATAGTGCATGAAATCGTGGAGATGCCTGTTATCAGCCCGAACAGCGGTTTTGTCTATGATTCCACGCAAGTGAGCATCACCTGCGCCACCGAAGGTGCTTCCATTTATTACACCACCGACGGTACTGATCCTGATATGAACAGCACTCTCTATTCTGCTCCGTTCACCGTATCTTCCACCACCACCGTGAAAGCCAAGGCGTTCAAGACTGGCTATGATGCCAGCAACGTGGCCTCCGCCACCTACACCTTCCCGATCGAAGTGGACAACATTGCTGCTTTCAAGGCTGCCAACTCCGCAACCAACAACACGGTTTATAAGATTACGGGCGACGTAACCTTCGTGTTCGAGAACGGCGCCAACTTCTACATCCAGGATGCCACTGGCGGCCTGTTGATTTACGACAACCAGAACAACGATGTCATCACAAGAACATACACCGAAGGCGATGTCATTTCCGGAGGCGTTTACGGCACTTACACCCTGTACAACGGTCTTGTAGAGCTCGTACCTACCCGCGACCTCGCTGCTGCCTCCAGCAACACTGGCACCGTGTCTCCTGTTATGGCCACCATTGCTGATATCAGCACGAACTACGACCAGTTCGAGTCCAAGTTGGTGAAGTTGACAGGCGTGACCTTCACCGAGGGAGGCACTTTCACCACATCATCCGCCACCAATATGACCATTGGACAGAACAATGAAACCATGGTGGTGCGCAACGTCTTCAAGACTTTGGACATGACCATTCCGGCAAATCAAGAGGCCGACGTCACCGGTTTTGTGTTGCGTTACAACGCCAACTATCAACTCGCACCGCGCGACAACAACGACATCGTCATCTCCACGGTGGAGATGGATACGGTTGCAACGCCCGTAATCACCGTCAACCCGCTCACTAACGACATGGTAAGTGTGACAATCACCTGCGCCACGGAAGGCGCCAGCATATACTACGAGATTGGCCCAGACATCATGACTTACCCAACGGAAAACGATAACTTGTACGAAAACTCTTTTGTCTATCAAGATATTCATTTCTACGTCGTTGCCATTGCTACAAAAGAGGGTATGGTTAATAGTCCTTTAGCATCTCATGAGCACTTCCCCGTTGGCATCATTGAGCACCAAATCAATGTTTCCGTTTATCCAAACCCGACGACTGGACAATTCAAAGTTCAAAATTCAGAATCCAGAATTCAAAGTGTTGAAGTGTATGATGTTTACGGCAAATTGATCTCTACCATGGAGGTGAACGACAACGATGTCACCATCGACATCTCCAACTACAACAATGGCATATATGTCGCCCTCATCCGCACCGAAAACGGAACGGTGACGAAGAAGGTTGTGAAACAATAACCGGGCTTCTGCCCACCACCATTGGCTGTTGACCATCATTCAGGCTTGTCCTGCTCTTGGTCAACAGCCAATATTTAAAATCCAGGTCTTTTCCATAAAACCATTATCATGAACAATCTGAAACAGAAAATCGAGACCTTAAAGAAAGAGAAGAACGCCATCATCCTGGCGCATTACTATACGCTTCCCGAAGTGCAGGAGGTGGCCGACTTTGTTGGCGACAGCTTAGGACTAGCGCGCAAGGCCGCCGAAACCGACGCTGACATCATCCTCTTCGCTGGCGTGCACTTCATGGCCGAGACCGCCAAAATTCTGAATCCGACCAAGAAGGTGCTGGTGCCCGACATGAGCGCCGGCTGTTCCCTCGCCGACAGTTGCAAGGCCGAGAAACTGGCAGAATACAAGGCCAAACATCCGGGTTACAAGGTCTTGTCCTACGTCAACTGCTCCGCCGCCGTGAAAGCGCTGTCCGACCTCATCGTGACTTCGGGCAATGCTTTGAAGCTTGTCAACCAGCTGCCCCAGGACGAGAAGATCATCTTCGTGCCCGACGGCAATCTGGGCGACTACATCAACCGGATGACGTGCCGCGAGATGATTTTGTGGGACGGTGCTTGCTGCGTGCACGACCATTACGAAGTGGAACAGCTGGAAAAGATGAAAGCCGAGCATCCGGATGCCATCGTGGTGGCGCACCCCGAGTGCCGCCGCGAGATGCTGGAGAAGGTCGATTTCATCGGTTCCACCGCCGCCATGCTCAACTTCATCAGCGAGAGCGACGCGAAGGAATTCATCGTCGTTACCGAGAGCGGCATCCTCTACGAGATGCAGCGCCGCAATCCCGACAAAGTGTTCCACACACTGTATGAAGGTGCGCCGGAGCACGATTGTGTAAACATGAAAAAGAATAATTTGGAGAACATCTATCAGGCTCTACTTGACGAAGCGCCCGAACTCCTCATGGACGAGAAACTGCGCCAGAAGGCGCTTGTACCGATACAACGGATGTTGGAGATGAGTTAGACTTTAGACTTGAGACTTAAGACTTGAGACCGAAGACTTTGGGGAATCTGGAAGGGTTCCCCCTTTTTTTTATCAACCTCTAATTACCTCCAGAACCGCACCGGCACCTCGTAAAAGCACCGCACCGGTGCTCCGTTCAGCGTCGCCGGTTCCCATTTTGGCATCGACTGTATCACACGATAGGCTTCCTTGTCGCAGTCTGGATACAGCGAGACTATGACTTGAGGTGAGGTGACACTGCCGTCCTTCTCGACTATAAATTCTACCAATACAGTTCCCGTAGCATCCAAAAACGGGTTATCCGGATACTGGGTTTCACGAAGCAAAAAGGCTTTCAAGGAATCTGTTCCGCCAGGAAATCTCGGGAAACATTCGGGAAAACGACAGATCGTGTCACCGTCCACGATCTCCTGATCCGCACACGAATTCCATTTCTTGACGAACTTCTTCAACGATTTGCTCCAATCATTTTTTGAAAAGGTTGGGGCCAACGGCAGCGTATTACCCCAATCCTCCCTGAAAATAATAGGAGAATATTGGGGCACAAAACTGGAAAAATAGTTGAAGAGCTCCATCATATATCGATTCCCGTTCGGGAAAGAAAATATCAGATACGTACCGTTAAAAAAACGTATTCCACTATCAAAGCAATGATAGATGCAATCCATATCCTTGAACGTGATAGAATCCTCCGTCAACCTAATGTCACCATATTTGAATTGGCAGAGTGTGTCAAATTCGTAACACCTGTAGCACTTATTATGGACGAGCACAGCGGAAGGCATCGTTTGCAGTTTTTGTGCGGAAACGACAAAAAGCATTGCACAATATGCAACGATTAGCGAAAAGTTCAGTACTATTTTTCGATTGCAAGACATCATGACTCTAAACTCTGTTCACTAATCACTGATCACTATCTTCTAATCTTCCTCCGCATACCAGTTCTTGATGTATTCCAATTGCCGGCGGTCGCGCTTGGTGGGGCGGCCCAGGCCGTGCGGACGGTATTCTGCCGTTTTCAATGTCTTCATGCGGTCGTACTCCTCCTGCGGAGTAAGGTCTTCCATGTACTGCGGCACGAGCGGTGCCCCTACCCTGCTCTTGGGCGTGCCCAAGGCTTTCACGGTCTTGTTGAGCGAACCGATGTGCACCTCATAGACCTCTTCGGTGCGCACCTCGCGCGAAGGCTTCACATTGGTACCGTCCAGCTTCACTTTGCCCGCATTGCAGGCCTCCGTAGCCATGGAGCGCGTCTTGAACAGGCGCACCATCCAGAGCCACTTGTCGATTCGTACATCCAGTTTTTCCATAGTTATCCAATTTTTTTCCATGTCATCGTCCTGCCGAAGGCGGGCACGCCGATGTAGCCGCGCACGCGCAAGACATTCTCCTTTTCAAACCACATCCGGCTCTTGTAGTACTTGCCGTGCACAGGGTCGTAGATCTCGCCGTCCACCCATTTGTTGCCTTTGGCATCATAACGGAAATGGAACAGCAGCTTGATCTTGTCGCATGGCGTGTTGCGCTTCTTCGGGTCCGGATTCTTGATATCGCACTTCCGGGAGCCGTCCTTGAAATACGGATTCTTCACCCAAATCACCTGCCCCTCATACAACCCAGAGGAAGTTTTGGTGATCTTGGTCTTGCATTCCTCGTCCGACTGGTCGTCCGAAATGTAATAGACACCTAAAATTTTGTCTGCGGCCGATTGCGCAGCCGCAGACAAAAAAGTTAAGCACAATGTGCCAATTATAAAGCACTTGAAGAATTTCATACTCATTACGCCTCTTGCGTCTCTTCCGGTGCCGGTTCTCCAGCACTCTCGGGTTCGCCAGCCGGAGCCTCAGTCTCCTGAGAAGGTTTCGGATTGTTCATCATCTTGATCTTGTATTCCAGATCTTTGATTTCCTCCTTGGCGGCATCGATCTTCTTGCGGAACTCAGCCGTGATGATTTCTGCATTCTTGGAGTTGGAGAAGAAACCGAGATTGTTCTCCCACAAGCTGATGTCTTCTTTCAATTGAGCCAGCTTGTTCTTCAGGAAGTTTTTCTCCTTGTCAATCATCTTCTCGGCATTCGGGTTGCTCAGGATATTGTCAATCTTGCTTCTGAAGCGGTTGTGGCGCATATCCTCGGCACTGATCTTCAGCTCGGCGAAGCGTTTGTTCAAAGCCTCACGATACTCGGTATAGATTCTGTCCTTGTCTTTCTTAGGCACATAACCGATGGCGATCCACTCGTTCTGATACTCCTTCAGCGCCTCCATGTTGGCATTGCGGTCGTCGCTGAACTCGTGGGTGAGGATCTTCTGGATCAGCTCTTCCTTCTTCTGAAGGTTCTCGGCTTCCACCTCCTGAATATTGTTGAAATAATGGGATTTGGCCTCGAAGAACTTGTCGCAGGCGGCGCGGAAGCGTTTCCAAATCTGGTCGGAATACTTGCGCGGGGTGGCGCCGATGGTCTTCCATTCGGATTGCAGGTTCAGCATCTCGGCCGTGGCCTGCTTCCAGTCGGTACGGTTAGCAATGCCTTCAGCCTGGATGGCCAGGTTCAGCTTCTGGTTGTAGTTCTGCATCTGCGTGTCCTTGATCTGCTGGAAATACTCCTTCTTCTGTGTGAAGAATTTGTCCAGCGTGGATTTGAAGCGGTTCCAGATTTCGTCGTTCAGCTTGGCAGGAGCGGGTCCAAGGGTCTTCCAGATGTTCAGCAGCTCGGTCAGCTTGTCGCTCACCTCATTGTATTCCTTCACCGCTTCGGCAGAATGGGAGACAATCTCCTCAGCTTGCTCGCAGAGCACCACCTTGGCGTTGTAGTTATTCTGCTCTTCGGCGAACAGCTTGTCGTAAAACTCTTTTCTGCGGGCGTTAATCTGGTCGGAAGCGGCTTTGAAGCGTTCCCAAACCTCTTCTTTCTTGTCCTCGGGAACAGGTCCTATTTCCTTCCATTGCTCGTGCAGGCTCTGAAGATCCTTGAATGACTGGTTGATGGAATCCACTAATAAGAGAGATTCGGCCTTCTCGCAGAGTTCGAGCTTGCTCTCCAGATTCTTCTTGTAGTCCATCTCGCGGGCCTCCTTGTTGAGGCGGATGATGTCGAAGAACTTCTCCACATAAAAATGGTAGTTCTGCCAGAGGTTGGTTGACTCGTTTTGCGGGACGGGACCGATATTCTTCCATTGTTCCTGAAACTCCTTGAACTTGTCGTTAAGGTTCTTCAGGTTGGACTCGGTCTCAATCAGGTTTCTGAGTCCTTCAATGATACGATTCTTGGATTCGAGATTCTTTTGTTTCTGGGCTTCCAGAGCTTCAATGAATTTGGCTTTGGAGTCTTTATATTTCTGAAATGCCTTGTTGAAGCGCACTTCGATTTCATCGGGTTCATTGGACGGGGCCTCCACCTCTTGGGCGGGAGCATCGGGATTTTCGGCGGCGGCAGCCTCAGCAGCGGCCTTGGCAGCGTTGTATGCGGCGATGGCAGCACGTTTCCGTTCACGAAGGAAGTCGATTGTCTTGCTGCGAAGCACACCCACTCTCTGTTTGATGATGTTGAAGTTGGGTTCCTCCACCAAGCGTTCCAGCTCGCTCACACTTTTTTCCAGGTCAAAGTCGGCGTATTCTGCCTCCACTTGTTCCAGTGTCTCGGCGGGTTCCTCGGCAGTAGCTTCAGCTTCGGCCTCGGCGGCGCTGACTGGCTCTTCGGCGGTCTGTTGCTGGTCCATCTCAGCCATCATCTCTTCAGCGGATTTGGCTTCAGCGGGCTCGGCCTTCGCGGCAGGTTCTGACTCTGCAACCGGTTCTTCGGCGGCAGGCTCTTCTGCCGGAGTCTCCTCTTGCGGGGTCTGCGGTTCCGCGTTCACCGTTTCAGTTTCCTCTGCAGGTGCGGAAGATTCTTGTGTCGTAATGTTTTGGGCTTCCACGGAAGCGCCGGAGTTCATCTCTTGATTCTGCATTTCAGCATTCTCTTGAGGAAGAAGATCTTGTTGTTCCATAAAATTTTAATGTTTTAGAATAATAAAATTAGGTTAAAAATTCAGGGCGGCAAAGATACAAAAAGAGTTTATCACTTCCACCAATTTTTGTATCTTTGCCGCCTTAAAAAATATAGACTATGGGCATTGCTACACAAATACTGGGATTGGTCGCCAGTTTGGCCTTCCTCATCATGACACACGAGCTGGGACATTTCGCGTTCGCCAAACTGTTCAAAATACGAGTGGATCAGTTTTACATGTTCTTCAACCCCGGATTCTCCATCATACGAATGAAACGTTTCGACGGGAAGATGCACTTCAGTTTCTTCTCCGGCAGGCCGCCCAAAGAGTGGGCCGATCATCCGGAAAGCACTGAATGGGGACTGGGCTGGCTTCCGCTGGGCGGTTACTGCGCCATCAACGGTATGGTGGACGAAAAGACCAAAGCCTCCGATTTGAGCGAAGAGGTCCATCCTTGGGAATTCCGCGCCAAACCGGCCTGGCAGCGTCTGTTAGTCATCTCCGGCGGTGTGCTGGTCAACTTCCTGTCCGCCCTCATCATCTACATCGCCGTGTGCTACACCTGGGGCCGCGAGTACATTCCGCTCGAGAATGCCCGCTACGGTCTGGAATTCTCCCAAGAAATGCTGGATGCCGGATTCCAGAACGGCGACAAGATCCTGCGCATTGACACCGTCAAGCCACAGACATTGGGCGACTTCACCAACGACATCCTGTTGGAGGACGTAAAGACCGTCACTGTGGAGCGCGACGGCGAGCAAGTGGTGCTGAGCATCCCCAAGACCCTCGCCCGCAAAGTGGTGGGCGCAAGCAAACAAGGTGAGCCCTTCTGCAACTACCGTTTCCCGTTCGTCATTGACAGCGTACTGGCGGAAACGCCCGCCGCACAAGCCGGCCTGCAGAAAGGCGACAGCCTCGTCGGAGTGAACGACTCCACCCTGTTCTGCTTCTTCGATTTCAAGAAGACATTCCTCGACAACAAAAGCCAGGAACTTGACATCGCCTACTACCGCGGCGACAGCCTCTACCACACCTCCGTATGCCTTGACTCCCTCGGCGCAATAGGCGTGGCACCTAAACAGCCCTACCAGTTCTTCGGCACTGTGCAGGAACACTACAACTTCTTCCAGTCCATTCCCAAGGGCATTGTCATGGGATTCAGCACGCTGGGCGACTACGTCAAGCAGTTCAAGATCATCTTCACCAAAGAGGGTGCCACACAGTTAGGCAGCTTCCTCACCATCGGCAGCATATTCCCGAAAGTTTGGGATTGGTATCGCTTCTGGAACATGACCGCCCTGTTAGGTATCATCCTCGCCTTCATGAACATCATCCCGATCCCCGGACTGGACGGCGGCTACCTGCTGTTCATCCTCTTCGAGATGATCACCGGCAAGAAGCCGAGCGACAAGTTCCTCGGTATTGCCAACACCATCGGCTTCGCCCTGCTGATTGCCCTGATGGTTTACGCATTAGGTCTCGATTTCAGAAGGTTCTTCTTTAAATAATGTTATTCAATTCCATTGAATTTCTGATTTTCTTCCCGATAGTAACCATCCTGTTCTATCTGATACCGAACAGATTCCGATGGCTGCTGTTGCTGGGTGCGAGCTGCTTCTTCTACATGTGGTTCATCCCCAAATACATCCTTATCCTTCTGATCACCATCGCCATCGACTATACGGCTGGCATCCTTATCGAAGAGTGGCAGGACGATCCGTCCAGAAAAAAGAAATGTCTTGTTGTCAGCATCATCTCCACCTGCCTGGTACTCTTCATCTTCAAATATCTGAACTTCTGCAGCGCCAATTTCGTGGCATTAGCCCAGCATTTCGGATGGGCAAAGCCCGACAAAGTGCTGAACATCGCGTTGCCCATCGGTCTTTCTTTCCATACGTTCCAGAGTTTGAGCTACGTGATAGAAGTATATCGGGGAAACCAGAAGGCAGAACGGCATTTCGGATACTATTCATTATATGTAATGTTCTATCCTCAGCTGGTTACCGGTCCCATCGAGCGTCCGCAGAACCTGTTGCGCCAGCTGCACGAGGAGAAGACGCTGCAATACGACCACATTGCCAACGGCCTTCGGCTCATCCTGTTCGGAATGTTTCTGAAAATGGTGGTGGCCGACAATTTGGGGATGTATGTGGATAAGATTTATGAGAATCCGCAGGATTTCAGTTCTTTGGACATCACCCTTGGGATGATTTTCTACTCGTTCCAGATTTACGGCGATTTCTTCGGCTACTCGACAATCGCCTTGGGCTGCGCTCTTTGCATGGGATTCACGCTGATCGACAACTTCAAAGCCCCCTATCTGGCCAACAGTGTGCAGGAGTTCTGGCGCAGATGGCACATTTCCTTGTCCTCATGGTTCCGCGACTATCTGTATATTCCGTTAGGCGGCAACCGCGTAGCCATACCCCGCTGGATGCTCAACACCCTGATCGTGTTCACCGTGTGCGGTATCTGGCACGGCGCCAACTGGACGTTTATAATCTGGGGCTTCGCCTACGGTGTGCTGCTCATCCTGGAACGCGGATTGCGCAACATCCACATCTTCGACAAAATCCAAAACAAAACCGGCAAGCTCATCATCCAAGGACTCAATATCCTTAAGACTTTTGTAATCGTCACCCTGCTATGGTGCGTGTTCAGGGCCACCTCCTTCGGCAATCTGCACGATGTGCTCTCCGCGTGGGTGCACAACGGCGCACTTGCCAGCCAGTTGCACGTGAGCCCCACCGCCTGGATCGCCCTGGCGGCTTTCGTCTGCTTGGACCTCATCCTCCGGCAGCAACGTTTTGACCGCTGGTGCAGTCAACGCAACATCTACGTGCGCTGGAGCATTTATGCTGTCATGATATTCTCCATCATTGTCCTTTCGTCCGTACAACATTATCCATTCATCTATTTCCAGTTCTGATGACCGAAGAAACCAAACATATTATCCTTCAACTCGGGCGGAAATTCCTTCTGCTGGCGGCGGTTTTGGTGGTGCTGGATTTGGTGTACCGCCTCACGCTCTACCCTAAAGACCGCGATCGGAATTGCACGTTGATGACCTATTCCCGCATTCCCGTGGAGGAAAACGATGACATCATCTATCTTGGCGAATCCTCCAACCATTCTTGCAGTCCGGACGACCAGGACCAGCGGGCCATCAGTGAAATGATTGACGACATGATGCCTGAGCACAAGGTGGGCAAACTGTCCAAAGACGCGTGCCACGCAGGAATTTACTACGACATGCTGCGCAACATTCCACGCAAGAGCCCCGTCAGAACGGTCATCGTGACAGTGAACATGCGCTCCTTCAGCAGCGAGTGGATCTATTCTGATTTGGAAAAGCCTTTGCAGAAAGAGCAAATCTTCATGAGAAAAGCGCCGGCATTGTACAAACGGATGCTGCTGGCCTTCAAGGCCTACGCGCATTGGTCGGAGGAGGAGCGGCAGAAGCTGGTGAGAAAAGGCTTTGAGGATCAGACGCTGAAGTTGCCCTACTACTTCCCCTATCACAACGCCGCCGAATGGGACAAAGCCATCGGCCAGCAGGACCACCTGTTCAACGGACAGAAGGTCTCCTGGGACACCATTGCGCTCACCTGCCACTACATCAAGGATTTTGCCTACCAATTAAACGAGGAGAATTCAAGAATCAAGGATCTCGACAAGATAGTCAAGCTTTGCCAGCGACGTGGCTGGAAATTAGTATTCCACATTTTAGCTGACAACATGGACCAGATCAAGACGCTGGCCGGCCCCGACCTGGAGTTCCTGATGAAGCAGAACGCACAGTACATAGTCAACCGCTATCAACCCGAGGGCGTGATTGTGGTCAACAACCAGTTCATGGTGCGTGACCACGACTTCTTCGAGCGGGAATTCCCGACGGAGCACTACAACCAGCATGGCAGGAAAATCGTCGCCGAAGCCATCGTCGAGGCCATCCGATAATAACCCAGCATAAAACCAACCGCAATGAGAAAAACTCTTTTTATCTGTTTCCTTTCCCTCTGTTCCCTATTGCCCGTCTCCGCGCAACAGATGTTCACCTATGAGTATGCTGTCAAAGACACCAACCACCTGAAGATGGACGTGTATGTGCCCGCACAGCAGAATGCCGAGCATAGTTGCATGATCTTCGTTTTCGGCGGAGGTTTCATCGGCGGCGCGCGCAACGACAAGCAGATTCCTGCCCTGCAAAAATACTACACCGAAAAGGGTTGGGTGGTCATCGCCATCGACTACCGCCTCGGACTTAAGGAGGAGAAAAATCTCAGCCCGGCCACGGGACTAAAGAAATTCACCAGGGCTTTTGAGATGGCCGGAGAGGATCTCATCAGTGCCACGGACTACATCCTTGGAAACCTGCTCCAGGCCCCACAGTTCACCATCAATCCCAAACATATTGTCACCATTGGCTCTAGTGCAGGGGCCATCACGGTGCTACAGGCGGACTATTTTCTGGGCAACCGCATTCATGGCGCCGAGATGCTGCCCGACTCATTCCGCTACGCCGGTGTGATTCCATTTTCCGGAGCCGTCTATTCCGACAAGGGGAAACTCAAATATCAAGTGCACTCACCTGCCCCCACCCTACTCTGCCATGGCACCGAAGACATTCTCGTGCCCTACAAGCAGATCGAATTCTTCAACATGGGATTCTATGGCAGCAGTTCCATTGCCAAAAGATTCAAAAAGCTCGGATACCCCTTCTATATCCGCCGTTACGAAGGCATGGGGCACGAGGTAGCCGGCTACTATAGAACCGAATTCGCCCTCATCGACCAATTTCTGGAGGAAATGGTGTTCGGGCAGAAATGGCTGCAGGTGGATGAATGGTACAACGACCCCAAATTGGAAAAACATCCTTGGGGCACCATCAAAGCCAAGGACATGAAGAAATTCTAAGGGACACGATGTTTGCGGCGGAATCCCCATCGTTACCCCACAAACAAAAAAAGGGCGCAGCCTCACGGACACGCCCTTGATCTGTTCACTGTACCCTGACTACTGATTACTGTCCACTGCTCTCATCGCGTACGCAACGGACAGAATAGCCGTCGTACTTGAAGCTGAGGCTCCTGCCCACGAAAGCGTAGTGGTAGAGCAAGGACCGGCCCCACGCGTTGGAGCTATCGTCCTCCGTAGAAGACCAAAAGAGGGCGTCGAGGCCGAAATAGAGGTAATTTCCGTAGAAGCCAGCGGGAAGAGCGGAAAAGCCGGTGGCGTTGTTGGTCGTACTGGGTTCGTAGCCGACAGCATCTGGAACCGAACTGCTCTCCCACCCCCATGTCGCAGCCAAAGCTTTGGCTAAATAATTACTGTTACCACTGGACATATATTCTGGACGCGTTTTCATGTAGTCCGTCAATTGCGTCCACTCCGCATCACTCGGCACGTGCCAGCCTTTGGGGCAGATGCCCTGTACCCCGCTGGGATTGGCATCGGAGGATTCTGCCCCGTGCATCACAGCTGCCCAGTTGTACAGATATCCGTACGCGGGAACATTGACCATGTTCTCCTCATTGCTTTCGTATGTCCCTGGTGCATAGCGATAGGGTTCTGTCATACTTGCTGTATCTCCTAACGGAATCGCCGTTCCGTCAGCGTATCGAGTGGTGCGCAGGTTGGAAGCCATCCACACCTGGTTGCCGATTTTCACGGCGTCGTACTTGTTGCCGTCAATGTCCGTCACCGCGTTGCGGATCACATCCGCAGTGGAGGGGTACTCCTGGCTGCTGGAGCCACCGCCGCCTTCCTCCTCATTGCCCCCTTCGGGGCCGCAAGCGGTTAAACAGAGTGCTGCAACAACTAACGCGCCAAGCATCATTCTTGTGATTTTGTTTCTTTTCATAACCATATTTTAATTTTTACAAAAATTCGGGCAAATATAGGAATTATTTTGTTACAATGGCATGCCCACGCGAGGAAATTTCGGCGTAGCGGCCAATGATGGTATTTCGCGGCGGCGCGTGGTGTGTTTCATCGCACGGAACATGCGCGCCGCGATTATTATCCAACGCGCCACCCATCCCGGGGATTGCCATCCCCGGGCTACCGATCCATGCACGCCTACGGCGTGCGCCCACGCACAACCCATAGCCCTCAACCCCCTCT